>Ga0310040_1000639_pt1 | contig 30822 bp, 27 predicted proteins | sample EPASupsiteHSE623_FD_200237 | JGI IMG/M metagenome (GOLD analysis project Ga0310040, IMG submission 200237) | Bioremediated contaminated groundwater from EPA Superfund site, New Mexico - Sample HSE6-23 (v2) (version 2) | ecosystem: Environmental > Aquatic > Deep subsurface > Groundwater >... | reverse complement strand
TTATTAATAACTTTTAGAATATGGGCAGAATGATTTAAGTTCTTAGTATCGAGCTAGAATTTTTAAGATTAATGCCCCCCATGAAACTTCGAAAAGAGGAAAATCACTGGATTTCTAGATTGTGCCGCTTCAAGCATCTCTGCCCGACTATTCATGCTCTTGAGATGATATCCCTCTTCCAGTTACCCCGGCGTGCACCTTCATGGGATCCACAGCCTCTTCTGGTAAAGAGCCTTCATGACCGACCTCGGGATCATAACATCTATCAGAGGGCTTCAATGTGAAGATCCTTCTGATGAAACCCCCGGATGGCTCAGCCTGAGCTGATTTCTTCAATACAGCATATCCTATCAGCTCTTCGCCGGCGGGCGGCCTAACTGGCCCGGTCCTGATCTTCGATGTCGCGAGGCGCTCACGTACATATCCCATTCTGGACAGTGTATCTCTATCCTTGAGCCAGATTATTCGCTCCTCATCCTCATAGCCCGTCTTCGATCATCTCCTTTAGATCGTCTCCTGGTATATCCCATGGCTAATTGAAGACCTGCTTCAAAAGCTTTATCAATTTTAGCCGGATGCAGCTCATATAACCGGCCATAGCGACCACTAATCCCATGAGCTCATCTCCCAGAGCGATTCCATTGTTGCTAGTCGAGACACAGCGATCCAATTATCTGTCGGGCTATGCCCATCCCGAGCCTCATAAATAATCTATTATATGATGCAATTGAGATATAGATATCTCTGCAGGATTGGCAGAGGGCAATCTTGTGTAGATCTTCTATGCGAACCCAGCTGCTACAGCCTCATCACCGGCCTCGATTCTGGACGCACTGCCGGAGATGATAGCAAATGTATGCAGCCATATATTTTAAATAATTTGAGGGGAGAGATATCAACTCATGACCATGGAAGAATCGCAAAAGCAGCTAAAAGAGCTTCTCTCAAAGGGTGCCTCAGAGGAAGATATGCTAAAGAAGCTGACCCTGGCCGAGGGATGTGGACTTAAGCTATGGTGCCAGGAGCAGATCATCCCTGCCACTGGCAAGAAGGTGCACAGGTACTGCGGCTACATAAAGCGCTGCGATGATCCTGCTGAAAATATTACAGAGCCCTTATATGGCGCCTGGTTAGACGGGCCCTGCGAAAAATGAAATAAATTTGAGCATCGGGGTCGAGCCGGAGCTGGCATGGCCTCGGGCCCTCCTGCTGTAAATATTTTCATGGCACGATTAAACTTCCATTCAAGCCAGGAGATGCATCAGGGCTCAATATTTCGAGATCGACACTCGTCGTAGTCGCTGCTCATTGATTTCTCGACATTATTGGCATGTCATGGATTCTTCTGCGGGCCAGCACAAAGGGGTTTGCTACGAGTTAAAATTATAAAATTTAAGTTAATTGAGATATATAGCCCAGATCATAGCATCAACTGGCATCCCCATGTTCAAATATCACCTACAATTGGCTCATTTATGGTTCATATGAGTTTCACCTCAAAATAAGGCTTTAATAAAATCAGTCTAGAATATTGCTAGCGTGGATGGATTATGTCACTAATCAAGATGGATGCCAATGGAAGAGTACTGCTGCCCCTCGGGATCAGGTACAGGCTTGACCTGAACGAAGGAGATGAATTTGCCATAGATTACCTTGGAGATGGCACTATCATCCTCAAGAAGGTAGACATAAATGTCGAGCTGGACAACGCTTCGATGGAGGATATTGCCGCGGAGACTGGATACTCCTGCCAGGCGAGGCATGCCACCCTGATGAGCGCCAAATAGCATCTCAGGGTTATATCTCCATATTCACTTTTAAGCCTTAAACTGCCCTTAAGATTTGATCTGTCTGCAGCCGTAGCTGTAAGAGCCCGCTTCCTATCACTAATATAGTTATATATCTTGAGCAAGGCTTAGGAATAATCGATCTCTAATTAGCAAAACCATCGCCAAATAGCAAGTGATATGGGATGAAGAGAAGAACTGGACTTATTGGTGCAATTATCCTGCTGAGCCTTACAGCCTCGGCCCTTCAAGCAGCCCAGGCCGCGGACGTGCCTGAAGAGCTCAAGGGTGACGCAGTCAAGATACAGGACATAATCCAGGACGAGGCAGCTTACCATGATAAGATGGCAGTAATACGGGGAAAGATCGACTTAGAATGCGGTTCAGGCTGCTGGTTCATAGTAGATGACGGCACAGCCCAGATATATGTGGACATCCTGCCAACCAACTTCGTCATACCCCAGAAGAGGGGGTCCAAGGTCAAGGTCTATGGCAAGATAACGACCCAGGACGGAGATCCCATGATGATAGGAAAGCTGGTTGAGATAGACGGCATGGTATATTCCGCGCAGAAGTAGCCGAGGTCTAGATGAACTTCATCACCTTGGCCGCCAAGAACCTGCTTCGCCGGAGGGTCAGGACCATGCTCACAGTCCTTGGGGTGGCCATAGCCATCTCCGTCCTCTTCAGCCTCCTGGCCTTAAACTCCGGGTACGAGATGGAGCTGAACCGGGAGGTGAACAGCCTGGGAGCCCATATCCTGGCAGTGCCTAAAGGGTGTCCTTATGAGGCTGCATCCCTGGTGATCCATGGCGGGGTGATACCGAAATACCTTTCAGAGGCAGACCTGCATAACGTGAGCAGCATAGACGGTGTGGAGCTGGCAACGCCCATGCTCATGCACCAGTTCATAAAGACGGATCCAAAGACCGGGAAGAGCACTCCTCACATAATCTATGGAATAAAGATAGATGAGATGAGGGCTCTTAAGCCCTGGTGGAAGGTTGAGGGCAGGTACTTCAAAGATGGCGAGAGCGAGGTCATGCTGGTGGGGCGTGCCCTGGCTGAGAATGAGAACCTGTCTATAGGATCTGTGATCGGGTCGGGGCCGTTTGCCAACTTCACAATCATAGGCATCCTGGACAGGACAGGCGACCAGGATGACAACTTCCATTTCGTGACCCTTGGAGAGGTTCAGCGGGTCTTCAATAAAGTTGGAAAGATAACTACCATTGCAGTCAAGGTCAGAGAGATCGACCAGATCTCAGAGGTCTCAGACGAGATGGAGAAGATACCGGATATCCAGGTGGTGACCATGGCCCAGATCATGGGCACAATAATGAACCTGGCAGGCTCGGCGAGGTCTCTTCTGCTAACGGTAATAGCCATTGCACTCATCATCAGCGCCTTTGGAATCATAAACACGCTCCTCATGTCGGTCAACGAGAGGACGCGAGAGTTTGGGATGATGAAGGCCATAGGTGCCTCAGGCCTGGATATAGGCAAGATGGTCCTGGCAGAGACGGTCTTCATAACCGTCATTGGGGGCATACTGGGCACTCTTGCAGCCATTGTTGGATCAAGCCTCATAGAGGGATTTGTTAAGGGAATTCTCCCCTACACGCCCAGAGGTTCGCTCATATACCTGAGCCCAGAGCTTATCGCATTCAGCCTGGCCTTCTCTCTTGGTTTGGGATTGATTTGCGGAATATACCCAGCATTCAAATCCTCAAGGCTGACGCCAATGGAGGCCATAAGGGGCGGTCTTGAATGAGCAGAATATGCAGCCCTGCCTTCTGCCTGCATTTTATCATTCAATGCTCATCATTTTGAGGAGTTTATGATCATCTGGCCAGCATTAATCAGAAAAAAGAGATGATGAGTGGCCTGGCAGTCAGAAGGGCTCTGGCTATTCAAAGACCAAAGGAGGGGATTAATAGTTATTAACTGATCTTATGAACAGGCCGCCAGCAGATGGGACTATTGATACCCTATCCGATTGAAGCAGAATCGATAGTGTCGGAGGCAGGAGGATGCGACCAATTCCCTTTTCATTCACCTCATAGTTGATAAGCCACTCATCCTTATCATCATATTGAATGCCCATATCAGAGTAGGGCTGACCTGTATCATCTATCTGCATCTCATCTCCAATCTGTGCTATATCTATTGGCTCCAGCTCTGTGCTCTCGCTATCCTTCCAATTCATCAGCAACACCTCTTGATAACTGAGATTATTATGTCTCGGACAAGTTCCAGACAATTTACAAACTGTTACTATGAACTAAAGGCCCATAGTCACTGATTTACGATGCAAACATATTTAAAAATTTTGAACCTATTTGCAGCCCCATTTGACTGCTACAATCTGACCTTAGATAGCTTAAGTTGGCAGGGTAGGTGCTTCCACGGCCTGATAAAGAATAGGCACTGAGATGAAGTGCCGGGAAATCCTCATGCTGCGCAGTGATGAAAAGCTAGTTAGGCCTGAGCAAACCGATCTGTAAATATCGGCTGGATATCATGATACGACTCTACTCTCCACACTCCTAGCATTCGCTTATTATATTTGCCCTTGATTGAATGGTCGCTTTAATAACCGCGTGAGTACCAGAGATCCAAGCCACAGCTGTGCGGAACTGGAATCGCGCTCTTTCATAGCTGTGAATTGGTCCAGCACCAGCATTACTTTCCACTGGCATACTGCCTTTATCCTCTGACTCTTGGCAGGCTATTAAGAGATCGAGATCGATGAACTCGATGCAATTGTTGATATATACGAGAATTGAGGTGACGAGCCATAATAGGCTGAGCCTCCTGCAGGGCCATCCCAGCCTGTCAGAGGGCTCCAGTCCACATTCGATCCTCCGGGAATATCGTACCATCTATCGCAGATGCCATCGCCATTGCTGTCCCAGCAGCCCTGTTCAGGAAGGCGGAATTGGCTGTAGTAGTTGCCAAAGCCGTTTAGCCCCCAGTAATTGGTTCCTGAATCATAGGCATCATAATAGCTGCTGCCCCTCAGAATATTGCCCTGGATGGTGTTGCCCACAGAGCCTTCTATGCGTATTCCATAATCGTTATTGCTGGCAATGTTATTGACTATAGTGTTATAGCCTGAGGATATGACATATATTCCAAGTGCGTTATTGTCGGCAACATTGCCGCCGATGGTATTCCTGCTGGAACCGGAAAGCTCAATGCCCTTATTACTATCGTGAACTATATTTCCACTGATGGTATTACCGCTGGAAACCACCTCGATCCCTGCGCTACCTGTGCCGCGTGAGTTTCTGATCTCAAATCCAAACAGGTTAGAGCCGCCTGAGCTCAGTGTCACGGCAGACCCAACTCCGCCAGCATCCAGGCCCGGCCTCCCGCCGCCGTTGTCTATGCCAGATAGACTGAGTGTCTTCATGACATTAATGCGCTCATAATAGGTTCCACTGAAAACATTTATGGTGTCTCCGGGATTTGCGGCATCAATAGCCGCCTGGATGCTCTGTCCTGGGCCCACCCCAATGACGGACGCCTGAGCTGATGCCGATAGGAGCACAAATATTGATATCAAGACCTTCTGCAGATCTGCTTCCTCCTGTAATCTCATTACTGCATTATTACAGGCCTTGGGACATGATAAATATTTTTATGCTTGATCGCCAAGCATACTCTCAGCCGTCCTGCCCTGGGCATAGCAGGAGCTATATTCAGCAAGCCATGTGATGGATGATATGCTGGTGGGATGATCAACCGGATGATTTGAGAACTTTCTCGGCGATACGGTTCTTGAGCCTTGCCTCGTCCTCTGCCGTGATCTCTGACTTTTGGAACATCCCGCATCTGGAAGGCATGGGGATCAGATCGCCGTCAAGCAGCAGGTAATATGCCTCATCCAGCTTGATCTGGCCATCTACATACCTCTGGCATATGGATCTGAACTCATTTCGCCTGGTCCCGGCCATGGCATCGAACTTCTCGGCTGCTTTCTCGATCTGTTTCAACATGGGAGTACATATGAGACAATAATGCGTATTTATGCATTCCTTATTGGCTGGCAAATCCTCAGGTTTCTTTTCCAGGAAGATCTATTTAGAGGCACCCATTCTCTGGAAGATGCGGTGGAATGGCAACTGAAGCCCCTCATCCTGCCTGATGGCCAGGATATAATAGGGAACTGCGGTCAAGGCTCCGGCTATCACCATCTGCAGCGGGTCCAGCTGCATCATCCCCCTAGAAAGAGCTGCCAGGCAGAAGATGGGCGTGCAATAGGCCAGGTACTTGCCAAAGGACCGGGCGGCCTTTGATAACGATACTCCGGTCTCATTTAAGAGCCAGATGCAAAGACCGGCCCAGGCGATCACTCCTACTGCCGAGAACAGCGTCAGTGCAACTCTGGCATCTCCCGAGATCCCGCCAATGGCAAGAGCCGCAGCCCTTGCAACGAAGAGAACGGCATTGAAGACGAGGAACGCACCCTGCCTCTCAAGGACGCTGAAGAGCGCACAGATGGGCGAGGTTATGAAGACAAAGAAGATCCAAAGCGCCAGTATCTGGACATAGACTCCGGCCTCAGACCACGCAGATCCATATGCCACAGTGAAGATATCCCTTCCAAGGAAGGCCAGGAGGAGTATTGGAAATATTCCCGCCATCCCCAGGCGGATGAATGTGACCTCCACTACCTCAGATAACCTTCCCTCGAACTTGGCCTCTGCCGCCTGCTGGAAGAAGACCTGGGCGATAGCGCTTCCTATGAGCGACATTGGAAGCTGGAGCACATTCATGCCCAGGGCATAGTAGCCCACAACTGTCGACGAGAAGAACATGGAGAGGAGGAATGTCGGAAGCTGCCAGGAGATGACATTTAGGAGCGCAGACCAGCTGTCCAGGAGCGGGAACTTCTTATAACGAGCAGCTCCAGCAGCCATCTCTCCATAGCAGAGGCTCTTTTTGATCAGGCCGCCGTCATCCCTCCAGATCTGTCCTCCAAGCACCAGTACGGATACAGCAGAGCCCAGAATGCTTGCATAGATCAGGCTTCCGCCTGTTATGAACCCTGCAAGGCCTGCTCCCATCTGAAGGCCTGTAGATGCAATTGAGCTGACGATCCTTGCAATGGAGAGCCTGCCATAATGCCTCGTCCTTGAGTTCCAGTAGTTCAGGGCCACGAACATGGCGCTGACAAGGACTGATAAGGGCACCAGAATCAGGTACGGCCCAAGCTCAGGGGCGTTTAACCATAGCAGGATCTTCGGCCTCAGAAGCCAGGCTGCAGGAATGGTTAGAAAGCTGATCGTGATCAAGGCGACAAAGCAGACTCCAAGCAGGTTGGCTGCACCGCGGTCCTCCTTGGGCAGCATTATTGAGAGCTCATATCTCAGGCAGGCGACAGTGCTTATGGTGACGGTTATAGAGGTGAAGATGGCCATAAGCCCAAATGCATCCGGCTTATACATCCTGGCGAGAAAGGGCGTGGCCAGGAGCATAAGCAGCTGGGCAAATATTGTTCCTCCGGCGATCTTTAAGACATCAGAGCCAAAGTTGTCAGCCTTTTTAGGCCTTGGTTTAATCAATCTGGTGATCTCTTGTTCCTTTGTTTGTGCTTCCATGGTTATTCGGCTTAAATTATAGGGATTGTTTGATATCGAGCTCTTTATAAGAAGAATCGTTCAATTATAAAATTATCCCCCGGCGCATAGGCATCTCTGGTTTAGGAATAAAGATAAGATAAAGCAGATTCTCAGGGAAGAGCTGATCAAGTCCTGGACATAGACCGCTTGCTGGGAATGACCTTTTGAGAGCAAAAATCAGAGCAGACCTCACATATCTATACTTACCTTAAATTCAGCTCCGCCATTGCTCTTAACTTCCAGTGTGCCCTTGAGTTGCTTTACTAGACTTTGAACCAGAATCAATCCCATGGAGTTCAGATTACTGATATCTATATCATCAGGCATTCCAATCCCATTATCTCTGACTGCCAATGTGAGACTATGACCATCTGAGTTCAGGCCCACATAAATCTCTCCCTGTCTCTCTGCAGGAAAGGCGTGCTTTAGGCAGTTGGTGATCAGCTCATTGAGGATCAGCCCAAATGGTATGGCTTTGTCGATGCTCAGGAATACCTCTTCCAGGTCGGGATAGAACTTCACCTTCTTTCCAGACTCAAAAGACCTGATCAGATCGATGGTGAGTTTATTTATGTACTCATTGAGATATACCTTGGAGAGATCTTCAGACCTGTAAAGCGTCTCATGCACCAGGGCCATGGATTTTATGCGGTTCTGACTATCTCTGAAAGCGTCTGCAGTCTCTTTATCCTGGATCTTCCTTGACTGGAGTCTGAGGAGGCTGGAGACTATCTGGAGGTTGTTCTTGACTCGGTGGTGAATCTCTTTTAAGAGAACCTCTTTTTCCTGAAGCGATGCCTTTAGAATCTCCTCATAGCGCTTTCTTTCAGTGATATCCTTGATAGACTCGATAGCTCCAACGATATTTCTCTGAGAATCATATAGTGCAGAAGCTACCCCCCATAGGTAGACCTGCCCACAACCTAACATGGGCATATAAGCCTCACCAACCAGGGCGCCATCTTCTCTCTTAAGGTTGGAATATCCCATCTCAATTTCCTCTTGAGGCCTGAGCACCAGATCAATTAAAATCGGCCTTCTCTGGCCATAGAATGGCAGAGAATGCTCATAGTTCCCCTTGCCAAGCATCTCCTCTGCCTTGATACCAGTCAAAGCCTCTATAGCATGATTCCAGGTTATGACCCTACCTTCTTTATCTATGACAAAAGTGGAATCGGGCAGGAAGTTGATTATATCTGCAAGGCGCCGCTGTGACTCCCTGAGAGCATTCTCCATATGCTTCCTTTCAGTTATGTCCAGAATGACGCCCACGAGGCCTGCTAGGTGATCTTCAGTATCGAAGTAGGTAGCCTTGCTGAACATAACGTCGCGCCTGCTTCCGTCTGCATGAGCTATTGCAGCCTCGTAAACTTGCACTCCAGGATTCTGGAAGAGTTTGTTATCGGTCTCGTAATATATATCGGCCAGATCTTTGGGGTATAATCCATAAACGGTCTGTCCCACGATCTTATCTTTGGCGAAGCCTATCAGAGTCTCAAAGGCTTTGTTGCAGCCAAGGTTGACTCCCTTGGTATCCTTGTAAAAGATTGGATTAGGAATGGCATCTATCAGCTGCTGTAGGAAATTCAATTGCTCTCGTAGAGTTCTCTCTGCTCTTTTGCGTTCTGTAATGTCGCGGATGGATTCTATTGCGCCTATGCGGTTACCATTATTATCGAAGATAGGTGCTCCAGTTGCCCATACATAAGCACCTTTGCCCCCATTCAATGCTGGCGTATATGTTTCTGCATAAAGGGTGTTTCCTTTTTTCTGTACATATTGATACTTAGAAGCAAGATCCTTATCGTCTAGATCTATGAGATCCAGCAAATGCCTCCTTCGATCGCCATAGAATGGAACTGTGTAGGCAAGGTCTCCCTGCCCGATCATACTGTCCCTGCTAACCCCAGTCATTTCCTCCATGGCACGGTTCCAGGCGACCACCTTTCCGTCCAGATCAATGACTAAGGTCGCGTCTGGGAGGAACTCAATAATGGCTGCCAGCTTGCTCTCTGAATCTCGTAGCGCTTCTTCAGCCCGCTTGCGCTCAGCGATTTCCTCTGTCAGCATGAAGTTCTTTTCTTCCAGCTCAGCAGTGCGTTCTTTGATGAGTTCTTCGAGATGATCTCGGTGCTTCGCCAACTCAGCTTCTGCCAGTTTGCGCTCGGCAAGCTCGTTATCAGCTTTTGCCACTGCACGGTTCATAGATTGAATTGCAGAAAAAGTCAAGCTGCCAGCCCATCCAAAGATAGCCGTGTAGGCGATCCACTGTGTGATCGTGAGGGAATAGTCTGGAGATGGCAGTAGTCCCATATTTCCTGCTATAATTAGTCCCGCAACCAGGAGCGAGCAGAGTGCAGTAATTACTATCATCCCGCTGAGGTCAAATAACAAGCCTGCTGTGACGATCATCAACAAGTACATAGCTGTGCTAGGCGCACGAATGGTGCCCAAACTTGCGACACCAGCCGTAATGCCTATGAGCCCGAGTGCCATCAGACCAATGCTCGCCAATCTTATCCAGCCTCGACGCATCCAGGAGTACAGGACAAGGCATAATGCAAAACCCAGAGCATTCACTACTATCACTGGTATCGGAATATTGCCGCCAAGCAAATCGCCTACAGCCAGAACTGGTATGATTATTAAAATGTTGATCAATGCCAGGGTGAGCATGCCTGCCCGGCGCGTTTTATCTTCATCGTTTGGGAAGGCTGGGGGTTTTGTCCAGCGTTTGATTCGACTGATCAGTCCATCTGGAATTGAAGTGCCGTTTAATGGTTGCATAGATTTCTCACTCGGCTTGTAGTTGTGCTTGTCGGGCTTATCGCTCCACGGTATAAAGATAAGCTACTTAGCCTGTTTTTTAGCTAGTCTTTACTATTGTCATCCTAATGCACCTGTGCAATCATAACTGAGCAGACGTGATAATCTGGTATATAAATTTCCTTTGTCGAGACAATCTAAGCTTATCCTATTAGATCTATGGCTCTGTTTCAGTCCAGCTGCACTAGATTAAGACTTTGCTGCGTCGCTGCAAAAACTATAACCAAGCCTGACGCCAAATCAGCATTGAGGCCATAGCAATGGACACCGCCGATTTCATGATCCTAAAAGCGATATTGGACCTAAAGGTCGCTTACCCCAAGGCTGAGAAGATAAATGCAATAGTCAAGCTGGACCCCGAAGAGCTGGGCGCACGCCTGGGCGTGCTTGAGATGGAGGGATATATCAAGACCCAGAGCGGGACAGACGCCCCTGGCCTTCCTGGCGGCATCTCTGCAGCAAAGATCACAGATGCCGGCCGCAGGATATTGACTGGAGGGAGATGGTAGCCATCTGCAGGCACTTTTTTCTTCCAGAGCGCTGCTCAGATCGTATCTCAGATCATATATTGCTGCAATGAGGATTACAATAATAAGGGGAGGTCCCGTTTGAACGAGAACGAGCCGGGCTATTGGTTCAAGAGAGGCAATGATCTTCTAAACTCTGGAAGCTACAAGGAAGCTGTAGATTGTTTCGACAAAGCCATCCAATCAAATCCAGGCGACGCCGAGGCCTGGAACAACAGGGGAATTGCGCTTGCAAACCTCTCTAAGCTTCAGGACGCAGTCAGGTCATTCCAAAAAGCTGGCACCATCAATAAATCGCATCCAGATGCCAGGTATAATGAGGGTCTTATCCTGTGCAGACTTGAGCGATATGAGGAAGCAGTAGGATGCTTTGATAAAGCCATCGAAATCAATCCCCAGAACGCCCATGCCTGGCACAACAAAGGCGTGGCTCTAAAACATCTTCATCTGGATGCCGAGGCGAGGTTTGCCTTTTCTGCTGCGGGCTGGATTGGGACCGGAGGCGGCGGATTTTGAATGCATCAAGACCAGCAGCTATCTCTCTTTCCTATCTTCTCCAGGAGATCGCAGAGTTTACTTGCGCTAGATGTCACTGCCTGGAGCCCTATCCTGTCCTCAGACGCCGGCCTCACTGCGGCTCCGCCGAAGTGGCTGTTATCCCCGACTACGACCATGCCCTGAATGTGCATCCAGGCATGGATGACCTCTATCGCCTTCTCCTGGCCGCCGTTTCTAAAACCGCCTATGGCTATGGCGCACCCAGCTTTGTCCTTCAGCTTCATGCCCTGCCTCCTGAACGGCAGAGTGCGGTCCATCACCGCTTTTAGCTGTGCGCTGACAGACCCGAAGTAGACAGGCGTGGCCACTATAAACCCATCGGCCTCCTCAAATAGGCCGTAGTATTCCTGCATATCGTCCTCTATTGGACAGGGCTTGCCCCTGGCACATTCGCCGCAGTCTGTGCAGTATCTCACATCGGCTCTGGAGCAGAGCAGCTGCTCGGTGCGAAATCCCCGCTCTGTGGCAATCCTTAAGGCATGGCCCAGGAGAAACTCAGTATTCCCTCTGCTCTTGGGGCTTCCAGATATGCCAAGGATCATCATCTTCTCACCGATTATATAGAAGATCCAGAGGATGATATAACCCTTTTGAGCACAGTGCATGAAAATATTATAATCAGCGGCAATTATAATAGGGTTAAAAAGAGCTGTCCCTCCATGCCTATATTTGGGATCAAAAATGATGTTAGATCAGGCTAAACGCTGCCCAGCCGGTCCCCATGAATATAATATATCCCCTGCGGCACACTACCTGATCTCCAGAGGGCTGGAATGGGCGGCATTCTGCCGGGCTTAGGCTTACCAGACCGATACCACAAAGCCGATATACAACCTTGGATCTAGGCGCACTTGATAAGGCGATTGAGATATGCTGATTGGAATTGATGTCGGCGGAACCACCACCGATGCTGTACTGATCGAGGGCGACCGGGTAGTTCGCACCTCTTATGTTCCCACGGATCACGACAACCTGCTTAGCTGTCTGCTGGGAGCCCTGGATAAGCTGGTTGAGGGCACAGATCCCAAAAAGATTGAGAGGGTAGTGCTCAGCACCACGCTCATTACAAACATGATAGCTGAGGGCAAGACCGATCCAGTAGCTTTGATGCTCATACCAGGTCCAGGGGCCAACCCCAAGGACTACCATCTAGGCCTTGACCCCATAGTTCTAGACGGAGCCGTAGACTACAGAGGAAGGGAGATCCAGAAGCTAAACGAGAACCAGATAAAGCTTGCTTCAACAAGCGTGGCCTCCAAGGGCATACAGAAGGTGGCCGTGGTTGGAAAGTTCGGCCAGAGAAACCATGCCCAGGAGATACAGGCCAAGGAGATCATCTCAAAGATTGCCCCAGGCCTTAAAGTCGAGATGGGCCACCAGGTCTCGGGCCAGCTCAACTTCCCGAGGAGGGCTGCAACAACAATGCTCACAATTGCCACCAAGGACCACTACAGGCAGTTTGTAGAGCAGATGACAAAGGCCCTGACACAGAGAAAGATTTTATCCCCAGTGTACATACTCAAGGCCGACGGAGGCACACTGCCCCTGGATAAGTCTGTCCAGATGCCTGTAGAGACGATCTTCTCCGGGCCTGCGGCCAGCATCATGGGAGTCATGGCCCTGACCGAGCCTGGAAAAACTTCAGTTGTGGTGGATATCGGCGGGACCACAACAGATCTTGCTCTGATACTTGATGGAAAGCCGTTACTCTCATCGAAGGGCGCCAAGGTTGAGTCTCTTTTAACCCATGTCCGGGCATTTGCAGTCAAGTCAGTGGCCATAGGCGGAGACAGCGCAGTCAACCTGGCCAATGACTGCATCGCTGTGGGGCCGGGCAGGATGGGACCGGCACTGTGCATGGGAGGCCCGGGGCCGACGCCAACGGACGCTATGAGGGTACTTGGATTGAGCACTATTGGCGATGCCTCACTGGCCGAGAAGGCCATGGCAGATCTTGGAAATAAGATTGGCAAGACATCGCATGAGGCTGCCCAGATGGTCATAGATTCAGTGGTAGAGAAGATAGTCTCAGAGGTTGACCAGATGTTTTTGGAATGGGAGCAGGAGCCGGCCTACCGCGTCTGGGAGATCATGAAGAAGGAGACCCTTTCAGCCCAGAATGTGGTGGGCGTGGGCGGAGCCGCCCCGCCTTTGGTCCCGCTGGTAGCAAAGAAGCTTGGAGCCAGGGCGGTCGTACCAGAGTATGCTCCGGTGGCAAACGCCATTGGAGCCGCAGTGGCCAGGCCCACAATGACCCTGAACTTGAGGATAGATACTGAGCAGGGGAAGTACTACGTGGCAGAGGACGGACTCAGCGGAAAGGTAAGTGGAAAGAAGATGGATCTTGAGCAGGCTGAAGAGATGGCCAGGAAGCTCCTGGTCGAGAGATCTGAGCGTTTGGGAATAGGCGAGTACGCAAAAGAGGCAGTGGTCACACACAGCGAGATCTTTAACATGATCCGGGGCTGGTCTACAGTTGGCCGCCTCCTTGACGTTAGGATGGAGATACCCGCGGGCATTCTGCCGTCCTGGGGGAGGGGCTGCTGATGGCTGCAAACAAGACCGGGCTCATATTCTTCCCGGCCTTTGACTGGGCCATATCTCCCACCCACCCTGAAAGAGAGGAGAGGCTGCTCTACACCAGGGACCAGATCTTCGAGGAAGGGCTCATGGACCTTCCAGAGATTGAGGAGTACAAGCCGAGGCTGGCCACCGCCAAGGACATAGCCAGGGTCCATTTCTGCGTACCAGACGTGGAGGCCCAGATCACAGAGGCCCACCTGATAGCTGCAGGAAGCGTCCTGACTCTGGCCGATGCCCTGGAGAAGAAGGATATCAGGAACGGGTTTGCCCTTGTGCGCCCTCCGGGCCACCACTCAATGACTGTTGTCCACGGCAACCGCGGATTTTGCAATATCAACAACATGGCAATCCTTGTAGAGTACCTCCGCACCAGGTACGGCCACAAGAGGCTGGCCATAGTGGATACCGATGTCCATCACGGCGACGGAACCCAGGACATATTCTGGCACGACCCAGACGTCCTCTACATCTCGTTCCACCAGGACGGGCGCACCCTCTACCCCGGTTCGGGTTTCACAAACGAGACCGGCGGACCGCGTGCGCTTGGCAGGACATTGAACATACCACTGCCCCCGGGTACGACAGATGAGGGGATCCATTTTGTCCTGGATAATTTTATCCTTCCTGTATTAAAGGAGTTCAAGCCCGATCTGGTGCTAAACTCTGCAGGCCAGGATAACCACTACACAGATCCCCTGGCAAACATGAGGTTCTCGGCCCAGGGCTATGCCAAGCTGAGTGAGAAGCTCGCTCCGGATATTGCAGTGCTTGAGGGCGGCTACGCCATAGAGACTGCACTGCCCTATGTCAATACAGGCATCATTCAGGCAATGGCAGGCCTTGACTATTCCCATGTCATGGAGCCTGACTTCGTGCCTGGAAGGTTCACCCAGTCACCAGATATGGTCCGGGAGATAGAGTCAACAGTGCAGGAGCTGCAGGAGATCTGGGACAACCGCGACCTGCTGGTGGAAAATGCGCTGGCAGAGCATGGCGAGTTCTATCGCCGTAGAAAGCGCGTCTTCTATGATACCGATATGATCAATGAGAGCCAGGAGGAGTCGGTCAGGCTCTGCGACGACTGTGCGGGCTACACCACAATTGAGTCCAAGGCCCAGAGAGGCTATGGAATGCTCAACAACGTCTTTTGCATATCCATCCCAAGGCATGCCTGCAAGAGCTGCAAAGCAGATGCCAGGGCCCTGTTCGAGGAGCACAAGGAAGACCACAGGTTCGATTTCGTATACATGCAGGACAAGTCTTCGGACAAGTACCGCGGATACAATGTCAGGACCAGGAACGAGAAGAATTATTAGACCAAGTGGTCCAGGTTCTGAAAACCTGGACCAGAATTGATCCAAGGCCGAGAACTTCTTCTCGGCTCCATTCCCTGTTTTTATGGCTAAGGAAAAGAGAGCTGATAGAAAAGGCCTGGAAGATGCAGCCGCTGCCATCAGCCCGGACTCTTTGGATAAGGCTAAATCGGCCATAGCAATCGATTGTAAAGAATATATTCGCTGGGCTAATATAATGGCAGAGTCCTTGGATAAGAAGGTGAATACCGCGGAAGAAGTAAAGAGGTTCGCCCGCGCAGTTGCCCTGTGCCTTCTAGGTCATCTGCCCGTCAAGCCCTGGACCTGCCCATTCTGCATTCAGTATTCAGGAGATCAATCATGTAAGGGTTGTGGGTATGCCCTGACCCATGGTGGAAGATGCGATAAAGATAGCTCAGCTTTCAGCCAATTTATAGAGGCTTTCCATGAGCTTGGTCAGGCAATCTATCAGGATAATGAAGAAGTATCCTTTGATTTATCGTATGCTAAAAATATACTTAAAAGATCCTTTTGCCAATCATCCATGGCTGCAAAGAAGATGATAGAAGGCATGCCTAAAGCATCTGCATTCGAATTAATGGAGATGAAGGCTCGTTATCTTCATGAAATGGCATTGCTTATTCCAATCATCCTGCTGTCAAGTAATTCTCAGGAAAAGCTACAAGAAGTAAAAAATAAACTTGATTCATACTGGTAGTTACCTCTCAAGCGAGCCTTTTTATTAAAGAAGTATATATCTTATGGAAATCTATTTATCAGATTATTTGCAAAGCTCGAAACATGAGAGAAGGGTTTCTTAATAGATTTATTGAAGAAGGGCAATATTTGCAGGAGGCTCCTCTAAATACCCAACTATTCATCGATTTTTGTAAAAAATTAGGAATAGAAACCAATAAAAAAGAATTAGAATTCTTTGAAAGAGAAAGCTTATTTTACCCCCTCATTAGAATTAACAGGCCAATTATAGAGGAAGACTGGATTGAATTCTCTACTCCAGATGGGAATATCTATTGCAGGCATGTGAGTGGTGGTCTCAAAGGAAATGAGAAAGAAGTTAAAAGATATAAGAAGAAATTTTATTTCCCATATCAGATAAATGAAGGAAGCAAAAATACACTGCTAAAGTGGATTAAAGGTGGCATTTTATTTGACCCATCTACAAAACCATTTCAAGAATGGTCTTCCTTTATTGACCAAGAACTCTCCCTTGATTCAGAAAGAACTATTAGCTTATATTCATCATATCAAGTTCATTGGCTTGCAATATTAAAATTAAATTATACACTGAATATTAATTTCGCAGGGAGTGATCTTACTCTATCTTCACCCGCGGTAACTGGTTCTTTTAGAGCCTTATCAACAGGGTCCATTGATTTAAAAAGTATAAATGATCTAATTATTGAGCTTCAGAAATGCAAAGATGATAGGCTATTCAAAATATACTTTGATTTTGAATATAAAAAAATGGAACTAAAGAGATATTATGGCGAATTTAATCGTATCTTTGAGTTCCTTCTAAGTATCCAAAATGTATATGCTCCATATGGTAGATCAGGCGCTAAAAACATGCGAATAATTGAGGACGGTTTATCGAATACATGGGAAGAAAAAAGGAGAAATTTCAGTCCTATAGAAGAGTTAAAAATATTAAAACTAGATATAAAAGATGTGATGTATTATTATCGTCAATTATCTGAAAATGCTGCTGATACATTGGGTGGTACAAAGTACGATTGGATGCAGTTATGGAAAAATATTCGTTGGGATAAAAAAGATAATTTAGAAGGTGCTGTCAGGTTAGGAATAGAGTATTTAAAATGGGCCTTAATGCTAAAGCAATTTATCGAAGATTATTTCGAAAAAGAGATGCTAGATATAGATGAAATAATTAATATCGATATTGATTCAATCAGCGAAATTGATCCTAATAAAATATGTGATAGAACTTTGAGGGGAATAAGAAATAAGCGCTATTCATGCGCTGATAAAAACTATTACAGTAATACATATAAAAGATTATTTTATCTTTCAAATTCCTTTGGTCTTGATTATCAGCCGCGTGTTATAGTTTTCGTTGAAGGATATACTGAAGAAGAAATTTTGCCCAAATTTTTCGAATGGCGTGGCATCAAACCAGAATACCTCGGGATTGAATTTATGAATTTCGAAGGCGTAGATAAAATGCTATCCACATCAAAGACAGCCGAAGAATTAAGGAATCTTATTAACCGTATTCAGGATGATGATATTAAGGCTCCTGCGATATCTACCACCCATCGACGACAACTAAATAATCTAATTAAAAAGCTAAATGATGCTAGGATTATAATTTCAAACTGGACCTCCTTTATTAGCTATAATTTAGAAAAATGGCAAATTATTCCTTTTTTTGTTTCCGATAACGAGGGAGAAAATATAATGCGTTTCTTAGAAAAAGGAGGTACAGTAAAATATAATGATTCTAGTTATAATATCCCTCCTCAATGGAGATTTGTGTGGGGGATCGATAATGATGATAATCCCTTTGTAGGAAATAGTTTTGAATTCGCGAACTTCAGCGATAATGAGATTGCTTTAGCAGTTAGCGAAGTGATAGGAGATTCAATAAGTCCAGAATATGTAACGAAGATCAGATCTAATGGCAAAGGGATCATTGAAATTAGTAGCAGAGTAAAAAAGAACAAGATCAAAATATGCAATCAACTTTACTCTAATCTACATAATTATTATCAGAAAACTGGGGATGAAGAAATCTTTAACCGGCCAATCTTTAAATTAATAGAAAAGATAACAAACCAGGCGGTCTTAAATCATATGCCTGCTAATTCAAATATTGAGAGCGAAAATATAAACATAATAGAAAATACATTGAAAGGTATTGTGCGATAATTGCCCAATGGCTCATCTCAGGCTGCAAGCCGGCTCATTTCAGATCTGCCCGATGCTTCAGCCCTGAGGCTCATGGAGCTCAAGGCAGCTTACCTGGGCACAATGCTGGGACTCATTCCAGAGTGCCTGCTGTCTGCTGATGCCGGAATGCACTTGATCATGTCAGAGAGGCGCTGAAGAGATACTGGTAGTATTGGATGGTCTCGCTTTTTATGATTTGACCCTATTACCATACCTTTATAGATCTTCAGAGCCAATTATTGGAGCAATACGACCTCCGCAATAATCAATTGGGGATCAACATGAGATCATCTCTGCTTGTGCTGTTAATCTCTATGGCTCTCTTGGCTGGAATTGGCAAAGGCGATGAGTCCGCTCTGACCGCATTGGATCTGGTCTCTAAATCATTGCCAACTCCTGAAGATGGCATTGATACTGGTATAGCGAGTTCTCCAAAGGATAATGCTGGGATAGAAGATCCTGAGCCGACTCCTTCAGCTACCGAAGGCCCCTATTTCAAGCCCGGCTCACCTGAGCGAAAGTCTCTCCTGGAGCCGGACATTGAAGGCAATAGGATTAACCTCGCCGGGCGCGTGCTCACCAGAAGCGGCAGGCCAGTCGCAAATGCTCGCCTCGATTTCTGGCAGGCAGATACCAATGGAGTATACGATAATGTCGGTTACAGGTTGCGGGGTCACCAGTTCACGGACAGCCAGGGGAGGTACCAGCTGGAGACGGTAATCCCTGGAATCTACGTCGGCAGAACCAGCCACATCCATGTCAAGGTACAGGCGCCCGATGGAACAGCGCTCACAACGCAGCTCTTCTTCCCGGGGGACGTGGAAAACCAGAGAGATTCAATCTTCAATCCTCAACTGCTCATATCATTTAATGGAACCTCAACGGACCAGGCCACATTCGATTTCGTCCTAAATATTGCCTGACGCATCCCATCTATTTTTTAGGCAGCATGTTAGAACTGCTCTAAGTTGAGATGAGACATGAGAGATCGCCATCTAGAGATAGATTCATAGATTGAATATTTGCTGAATTACAGAAAATTTGAGATGCTGCCATAGCACAAGTCTCGATCAATGGATGTGACTTCCTCCCCGCCCCTGAAGTGGCAGGGCTTCCTATTTCATAGATGTAGCTTGCTGCAGGGGTTCCCCCGAAGTAGAGGCCATGTCTCTATAGGCACTAACCGACAGTCCGTCGGCGAGGATTACCAAGGCCGCATTTCTATCTCTGCACATTACAAGTCCACACCTTGGACAGGCATGTACCCGTGTAGAGATGTCTTTAGGTACCTTGGCTCCACAGTTTGAACACCTCTGAGAGGTGTTATAGGGATTGACTAAAACTACGATTTTGCCAGCACTTTCAGCCTTGCTTATCGTATTTCGTATTAGCATTCCCCAGGCATGATCAGACATTGATTTAGCAAGATGGTGATTCTTGATCCTGATGGTCCCAATCTTTGAGAGGATCAGATGATCGTCTTCAATCTCAAAACCTGATCCGGGGTAGGTGAAAGACTTATACTGACCTTCCCTCTTGAACCTTGGAAATCCAGGCTTCTTTGCGCCTTCTCTAAGTCTTTTAAAGAAAGCAGCAGTCCCGATATCGACTCTCTTAAGGACGTTTTGAAGAACTTGAGAGAAGACGGTTTTCAGTTCAGGGTTCTCTTTTTTCTCGATGGTAAGGATTGCAGCTTGTTGGTTGTATGTTCTGCCAACCCCAGTTTCCTTGTAAGTATTCTTGCAGTCGGCAAGAGCCGTATTCCAGAGACGGCGGCATATTTCAAGCGTCTCCTCTAAGATCGCAGTTTGCGCCTTATTCGGGTACATCCTGAATTTGTATGCTTTCATCATCACTGGCATTCCATCTTTTCAGCTATTTCCTTGATGGCTGACTTGAGATCAGCCTTAATCTGTCCTACCAACATGTGCCTGCGATACTTAGGTATCTAGACAAGGTGGTAGTTGATATTATAGCGCGAGTATCTCGTTTTTTCTATCGATGGTAGTATGTAAGCCAAATGATTATATGTATCGGTTCGCTGGCAGGAGGCACGGCATTCATCCCACCCCCTAAAGGGAGCGGGTCTTCTGCCTGCTTACCTATAAATAATTCTCGTGAGTATATGTAATCATGATGCCAAATAGAGATCCCAGGCGCGGCCTGTCAGATATAGGGGATAATTTAATTGTGCCAGAGAGGCCCGAGCTTCCTGAAATAAATGTTCCTCAGCCACTGGACAGATCCTTTGGACCCCTGCAAGCATCGCTTGACAGGATAGAGAGAAAGCTCGATGACGTAAACAACCGTCTGAAGATCATAGAGAGCAAGCTGTAGAAAGATCTTTCACGAAACTCCCCAGGGTGTACTGATCCTGCAGCTGGATCTCCTTTGACTTGTGCTCTATCATGAGCATGTCCATCAGCAAAAAGGCGTTCCTCACTGCCTTTGATCTGGCATGGTTGTTGAAGTAGACCCTGACCTTCTCTGCCTTTATTTCAGCAGATCTTATGCGCGGCACCCATGCCTCCAGCTGCTTTTTGTCGTACAGGTAATCGTATCTGTTCAAGCGGTAGTCGTCCTCCTTCTCCTCTTTATACCAGATATCGCGGTTCCTTCCATGGAATCGGATATAGGAGTGGTCTGCAGTCTCCTCGCTGGTTATAGGAAAGCCGGGGCCGTCGATCTGCACATTGGCAACATTCCTGATGCTGAGTGCGTCCTGGACGGCCGAGTCGAGCTCGGCTCCCGCCTTAGCTCCAGAGCTGGCTCCAGCATTAGCATTGGCTTCTGCCCTGGCTCCTGCTCTGTCCAGCCAGCTCCTGTGCCTGAACTCAACTGCATAGCTGTGCTCGTCGCAGGACAATGAATCTAAAACCCCCTCTAAAATAGAGAGGGATCTGCCATCGTTCTTGAAATAGGGAGATAGCTGCAAAAGCACGCATCCAAGAATCCCCTCCTCAGCCAGAGGCAATACACAGGTCCTCTCGAAGCTTGATGCCATCTCTGCAGACTTCATCACATCTCCATTTACCATAGATTTGTGAGTCACCAGCTGAGGCATCTTGACTGAGTATTCAAAGCCCTCTTTGGCTTTTGCTTTCTTAATCCAGGACCTGACCTGGAACTCTCCAGGAGGACGGTAGAAGGTGCTGTTTATCTCCACTGTTGTGAAGTAGCTGGCGTAATAATCGAACCACTCGCCCTTCTTCTTGGCCAGCTCAACCGGGTAGAACCTGCCTACCCAGTCATCATAAGACCAGCCGCTGCAGCCTACCAGTACAGTCATTGCTCGCATAAATTAGTGGTCTCTAAGATATAGGTTACCAGAACGAGATGAATCCGAAGATTATAGTGCTTTACCAAATGGATTACATTTAACATCTTCAATCGATACCGGGAACATTCATCCATCGCTTGAGTTGCCCAATCATCCGTCCGGTGAGATTTAATCACCTCCTATACGCTGTGCTCTGCGTTTTTGGGGCAGTTGCCCCCCTGACCCCCTCTGGGGGGAACCCCTATGCATATATGCCATATGTACTGCAAGAGGATGTTTGGCACCAGATTCGCATACCCCCGGAATCGTTTAAGCTCCCTGTGATATGCTATCCTTACATAAAACAGCCCCCTGACAGAGATTGCATATTGTCTGAAATGTCCCCCCCAGAGGGGGTCAGGGGGGCAACTGCCCCAAAAACGCAGGCATAGAGCTAATATAGAAAGATGACTCAACTCATGTTTGGTTCATCTTGCTAAGTGTAAATCGTTTGGTAAAACACTATAGTGCAGCGAGGCTAAAATAAGTCCGCAGATACATCAGGATAGACTATGATTCTGGATGGTGCGCTTGCAGGCAGATCCCAGGCCATGGATGCGTGATCCAACTCCAACGTCTGGGCAGAAGCATAGAGTATAGCGCACTTCGAATTGGGTTTGACCAATAGGCAGTCATCACCAGAAGCTCAGAGCATAATGCGCTGCCAAGAACGGGTTGACAGATCTCTGACCCATGATCTGGATTTGAAGCTCGATAGAGCGCTCCCTGCTCAGGGAAATGTGGTCTTAATTAAGCTTTCATGCACTAGCTTTTGCCGCCGTCCTCCTCATCAATGCAAGCGCTGCCTGCCTGGGAGCCTGCTATAGAGAGAGAAGGCTTGCCGATGCCTATCCTGTCCAGGACAGCTGGGGTGCAGATATCATGTGCTCTGTCTCTGGGCAGAGGGGAACGTGCAGCGTTACCACATCGCTCTCTTTGAGGAGAGTATTGAGATCCACGAACTTCACACCCAGAGCCTTCTCCTTTTCAGGGCTGGGGTTGGCAGTGAAAGAGAGCACATTCATGTTGAGGCCGTGGGCTATCTGAATCACCCTGTTGCCTATGTTGCCGGTGCCAACCACTCCAATGGTCCTGCCCATGAGCTGCTTTCCAATGTAGCACCGCCAGTCAAATCTTCCCAGGCGCAGCCTTGAGTCTGCGGTGCATGCCTTTCTGAGCAGGTCCAAGGCCAGGGCGAATACGAACTCGGCTACAGAGTCAAAAGCGTATCCCGGCACGTTGGATACCACCACCCCGGCTTTTGTGGCCGCCTGCAGATCTATATTATCATAGCCAGTCTGCCAGACAGAGATCATCTTCAGATCAGGCGCAAAATCGAACGCCTTGCCAGGAAATCCATATCTTCCGACTATGACAATATTCGCCTCTTTTATTCTATCAATGAAATCCTCGAGGGAGGTGGGCACGTTATCATAGACCACCAGATCGCCCAGTGCCTCCAGCTTGGCGCAGTACTCCAAAGGCAGGTATATTGGATCAGCCACCACTATCTTCATCTTTCCTCCAAGTGTAGATCATTAGGCTCTCCTCTGTATTAATCTCTCTGGAGAAATCTCTCTGGAGAGGTCGAGGCTGCAAATCAGCCTAATATAGATCTTGCATGGATATGGGAGATTCCATACGAATATAGAACCATAGAACCGGGCAATTCGAGGTGGTTCAATGACCGCAGATGAGTTCAAAGAAAAGCTGAGACTTGAGGTTAAATCACATATCCATCCCAGGGAGGGAGCATGCGGCATCTGCCATGCAGTGGCAGAGGAGATCTGCAACCTTGGAGGAAAGGTTGCGGCCTATGAGCGGCCTGGAGGCATTGAGGCCCGGGTCCTGGATGATCAGGGAAACGTCCTGGGGGAAGGCTTTGGCGTGGTGTGGTCCCCGGCAATCCTTGCAGCGCAGATAGACGCAAAACTGATCCCTGAGGAGATAGCAAAGGGCCTGAAGAGAGAGGGCATCAACACCAGAGAGGATATAGATCTTGTGGCGGACCTGTATGGCTACGGCAGGGTCATAACTCCTGCAGCCATGGCTCTTGTGGAGATCAAAAATTTGGGAGGTCGCACTCTCATCAAGAGAAGAGGCCTTGGGGTGGTGGCTGCCTTCCTGGATGATAAAGGCGAGGTGATCACAGAGTCGCCGCCCGCATACTGCCCGACCTGTGCAGTGACCATAGGCGCTGCAAGGACTCCATTCCTGGCTGAGAAGATCAAGGCTGCTCTAAAGGACGCAGTAAACACCGGGAAGAAGAAGTACGATTTGGGCATCGAGAATCGGTATGAGGTAAAGGGAGGCCGCGTCAGGGTGACTCTTGCCAGGGAGGGTGAGATCCTGGCGGGAAGGGTGACTGGCTGCTGCATGGCCTACGGCACTGCCAAGGCCGAGATCGTGGCCGGCCTCGTGCCCAAGGCGAGCGCAGATCTATTCAAGGCTTACTGCGACCTCTGCCCCTTCAAGCACTGCTGGATGGAGAAGTCCATGGGCGCCACTGGAAACATAATCCTTCACCGCTTAAGTGAGATCGGTACTGAGGTTGAGGTCACGGCTGAAGGCGGCATAGTGGCGAGGATTCCAGGTCAGGAGGTAGAAGGTAGGGGGACACTGTGCTCTCTGAGCGCTCTGACCAATATGCTCCTCAGGGGAGATGCTCAGGAGATCCTCAAGCCCTCAGCTGCCAAGAGGTGGGGCGAGAAACCTTAGGCCTGGACAAAGGCCATTTATCCTCGATCGACATGAGAGGAATTTGAAAAGGAGCACAAGAGATGAGTGATGAGCGCTCCCTTGCGGAGATCAATGCTCGAATAGAGCGCGGAGATGCAGTGGTCCTGACATCCCAGGAGGTCTGCGATCTTGTCAGGTCTGGAGAGGACCTTGGCATTCAAGATGTGGATGTGGTCACCACTGCCACAAGGGCCATAATGAGCGGGACATATGCAGTCATCTCGCTGCCTGTAGCCGAGCCAGGCTCATTTGTCCGAGCTGTCAGGGCCTGGATCAATGGAGTCCCGGCGGCCGCAGGCCCATGTCCCAATGAGCGCCTGGGAATCCTGGATATGATAGTCCTTGGCACCTCTCACAGCCACAGCAGAGACCGGCCCGGCTACGGCGGCGGCCACCTCTTCAGGGAGCTGGTCGAGGGAAAGACGGTCTCAATCGAGGTTGAGACCTCTGATGGCAGGCATCTCCAGAAAGAGGCCAGGCTTGAAGAGATGCCCTTTGCACGACTCTTCGCCACCCGCAACTCATTCAAGAATTATGTGGCCTTCGTCAACCCCAGGAGCGAGCCCCTGGCAACAATATTCCATGCCCTGACATTTGGCCCCGACCTTTCCTGTGCCACGGTCTCTGGATGTGGCCAGATCAACCCTGTCAAGAACGATCCAGGCCTGGAGACCATCGGCCTTGGCACGCGCATGCTCCTAAACGGCGCTGAAGGGTTTGTGATAGGCACCGGCACCCGCAGCAGCCCATCCAGGCCAAACCTGATGGGGTTTGCGGATATGCACGAGATGAGCCCGGAGTACATGGGAGGGTTCGCGACATCGGCCGGTCCGGAATGCATAGGCTCCTGGGCGGTCCCAATACCCGTGCTCAAGCCTTCCCAGCTCAAGAGCTTGACCATGCTGGACAGGGATATCTCTCTTCCAATAATGGATGTGAACATCAGGAAGACCATACGCCGCACCAGCTACGAGGATGTCTGGGGATCATCAGACCTGGAGGTGAGCTTCGATCCAGGAAAGTGCATCAGCTGCCATAGCTGTGCTGTAGAGCCCGCATGCCCCATGAGGGCTGTGACCTTCGAGGGTGGCAGGGCCAGGCATGATAAGGCATTATGTTTCAACTGCGGCCTGTGCACATCCAGATGCACCGGCGGTGCATTCAAGGGCCGCCTGGGCGCCATAAGCTTCGATGACAAGAAGATCCCAATTGTTCTGCGCCAGTCAGACAGATACAGGGCCATCAGGCTATCTGAAGTCCTAAAGAGGCGAATACTGGACGGGTCTTTTAAGATCACTCAGAAGATTGAGTAAGCGGGAGCTCACTTTCAACATGCTCTATCCGTATTAGGCTTGCCGCGGCGCGATATCATCCATGGACGGCACCTTTCACAGTGCAGGAATTACAGCATCTCAGCGTCAAGCTCCACCAGCAACAATTGCCCCACCGATTCCTTCTGCTTGATTTTATATTTATAAATATAGCAATCATTGCTGTGGCTCATTCCGCCGAACTCCTGTGGCCTTGGAGAGCAGCGCCTTCCATTACAGGTAACCCTGAGGATTGGGCATTCAATGGGCTCGCAGTTTAATGGCTCTATAATGTTCACCACGTTTTAGTCTTAGCTAATTTTGACTTCCTTAATATTTAGATTTTGCTAATATACTACTGTATTTCGCTGCCTACACCAGGTCAACTTTTTCCAGGAGAGTCATGGCACTGCCAGATCTCCCATTCCAGGCCACACCACCTTCAGCCTTATATGGTTTTGGATCGATTATCCATATACTTATGGAGTTGCAGAGCTGCTCCATGCTTCTGCGACCATGAGAATCAAGATTCACGAAGCATCGCTGCCCCGACATTTAGGGCTTGGAGGTATGCTTAGATCCGGGCCTTGGTCGCCAATCATGTGCGCAGAGGCTGGGCAGGTCAGTGGCCCAGGATTGAGATCGATCTATCGCTGATTTGCTATTCAAGTGCAACATCCTCACATGGCTTAATTGGCTGACCGTATCTGCAGGCATAGACCTGGGTAAACTTTGCTCCAAAGAGGACTATCATTGCCGAGTAGTTCACCCAGAGCAGAAAAATGACTATAGAGCTTGCTGCTCCATAGACAGATGCAAAGAAGATATGAGTGAAATACAGCTGTATGAGGTAGTTTCCCATCCAGAAGAGGATTGCAGTGAGCATTGCACCCAGCCATACATCGCGCCACCTGATGCTGGCCGATGGCAGGAACTTGAAGACGCCAGCAAAGATGAGCATGTAAATCAGCAGAGAGCCCCAGTGGCTCTCAGGAGGCGCGGCCGTGCCGAGGTTCGAGAGCACATTTTGAATGAACTTGCTGTAGAATATCGACCACATGGTATTGATGACCAGCGCTGCCAGGAGGATATATCCAAAGACCATGACCACTGCTGCGGATATGATCCTCTGCTTGATGAATATGAGCGCACTTCTTGTGACATCGCAGGTCCGGGCTGTGAGAGACCACATGGAATTGATGGAATTTTGAAGCTCCAGGATCACGGCAGATGCTCCAAAGACCAGGAATATGATTGAGAGCATCAGAGCCGGTGCACTTGAAGGCGTGTGGCGGCTGTTTAGGATATCTTCAACAAGGTTTTCTGCCGGCTTTCCACCCATTCGTCCCATCTCCATGACTATGAAATTCGTCAATGCAGTCTCATGTGTATGGCCCACCACAATGACTGCCAGGGTGAGCAGGGGGGCAATCGAGATGAGAGCATAGAATGCCAGGGCTGCTGCATGCAGGGGCGCATCATTGCGAATCCATCCAAGGTAGGTCTCTATAACGAGATCCGCAACTGCTTTTATGGCTCTTAAAATCATCATACCACTAGCGCTGATACGAGTCTGAAAGAATGGATATAACCATTGCGGTGACATCCTCCCTACCCCTAAAGGAGCAGGCTTTCCTACTTCATCGATGAGCCGTTAGTTCAGCCGCTGTTACGGTTTCTGTGTTCATCAACTCAGCCATAGGCAGACTACCCGCTTTCAAGGCCGATGCCAGGAGCAGCGCCCAAGTCATATCATAGAACTCATTCGACTTTTGCCAATGCTGTATACGGCAATTGACGAATAAAAGGCTTTGGATACAGGCAAGAGGAATCATGAGCATCAATATGCAATAGTGAGATCTGATGCCCTAAAAAAGATCAATTCTCTGGTCCTAAAGCTGGCCTGGCCTGCATTGCAGCAGATTCTCAGCAGCAGAACGGCTCGGCTATGGCTGAAACGAGCCCTTGAATAAATTGAGATAGAATCAGCGCACGATAAGAGCTATGCCAATGTTTGATTGCAGCATAGTGCCCGCAAAGCACTCTCCAAGTATGGAGAGGGGCACTATACCAGTGCCATCTCCCTCAGCTGAGAAGACGCAATCTCCACCTCTGAAAGACTCTCGTCCCTGGAGACCAGCAGAGGCCAGATATCGACCACAAACCACAGAGCTCGAATCTTCTCCAGAAGGCTGTGCAGCCCCTTCTGGCAGTGGCATCCTGGAGTATCCGCGCATCTCCATATGACCTTTTTTGTAGATATCGCTTTGAAAAGGATGGATGCAGCCAGCCTCAGCTGGCTTGTCGATTGAACGGTCTCAGCCTGCAGGTCTATGGCAGGATCATCTGGGCTTGATTGCCGAGACCTTCAGGCTGGATATGGACTCAGATACCTGTTTGAGCTGCTCTGGCGAGATCCTGGCCGTCTCCGTGGCTCCTGGACCGGATGAATCGCTGACCAGGCACTTTATTGGGAAGGACGACTCATCAACTACTGAGACCTCTTTGAACCCCACAGACCTTATGGCATCCAGGTAGGCGTCCTTCATTATAGCCCCTGCAAGGCAGCCTATATAGGCCTCAGTGGAGTTCTTGACGAACTCAGGCAGCTCTTTTAGAAGGACAATATCTGAGACCATCAGCCTGCCGCCGGGCTTGAGCACCCTGAAGGCCTCCTTGAAGACGCGACTCTTGTCTGGAACAAGGTTTATGACGCAGTTGGAGATGACCACATCAATGTAGTTATCGGCCACTGGCATGTTCTCCAGCTCGCCCTGCCTGAAGTCTATGTTCTTGTAGTTCCCCTTCCTGGCATTGGCCCTGGCCTTCTCAACCATCTCTGTTGTCATATCAACGCCTATGACCTTGCCGCTTGGACCGACCTTCCTTGAGGCCAGGAAGCAGTCAAATCCAGCCCCACTTCCGAGATCAAGCACGAAGTCGCCATATTTCATGGATGAGAGTGCGACTGGATTTCCGCACCCAAGTCCCAGGTTGGATTCAGCGGGTGCAGCGTGGAGCTCTTCATCGGTATAGCCTATAGCCTTGCTGATCTCCCCAGGCAGATCTGAACAGCTGCAGCATCCGCTGGAGGCACTGTAGGAGATGGCTTGCTTGGCTATCCTTGCATAGCCCTCTTTTACGACCCTTTTTATCTCTCTATCTTTCATCACTATAATCATCTCTTTATATTAAGGCGCTGAATCTCAGGCCAGTGTGAGCATCAAATTTCCTATCTCATGTCCCTGAGGTTTTATTAAGATTTCTTTATCATCAATATCTCAGAAAAATATCTCAGAAAAAATGCTGGGCAGAAAAATTCCTTATTTGCGATCATTTGATGAATCCCATGAAGAGGGACAGAAGTCTCCCAGCATCTTTATCAGGCGGGTATGCTTGATCCACAATGCCACTATTATCGATATTGATGCAACCAGCCATGTGGCAAAGACTATGCGCATGGCTCCAGACTCGGCCAGGTTCTGGGTGCGAATGAAGACGGCTGCGGCAATGGTCACCACAATTGAGAAGAAGATATTGGCTGAAGGTGCTAAAGAGTCGCGATAGCAGACGCAGAACTTCTCCCAGTTCTTCTCTCCGGTCCCGGCAACAGACCCGGGATGGCGTCCCAGGAAGGTACCTATCCTCTTTATCCTGGAGTCGGCAGACATGATATAAAGGTCATAGCATATGGAGACCATTGGTATGAAGTACAAAAGCCAGTATATCTCCGTGATCTTGATCCCTATATTTATCGAGCTAAGGCCGAAGATGGCAGTGGTGAATGTGAGCTTCTGGGTGACGTAGTTGGCGCGCTCTGTCTGGGTTCTCATCTTCTCGTCATGGAGCGCTCTTAGGAACTCCCGGTCCTTTGGATCCATTAATACCCCCTATAGAGATATAGTTATCTATATTAAAAACCTTTCCCAGTAATATAAACTCACAGGTCAAGGCTCCCAACTCGAAGAGAAGGCATACAGGGATCTCTTCAGAGATCGATAGATCTACTGGGCTGCCTAGCTGCCTAAAAGCTTAAAATCTGCCGCGCCCCTCTATGGAATATGCTCAAAAAGATATTGATTGCATCAGACGGTTCAGAGACGAGCAAGAACGCTGCCATGAAGGGCATTGAGCTCGCAAAAAGAGCAGGTGCCGAAGTCCTGGCGGTCTATGTGGCAGACGTGGTGCTTCTAAACCAGATAGGCGACCTCATAATATTTCCAGGTGCCAAAGGCAAGATAAAGGAGAAGATGTTGGAGCAGGGCCTAAAGGTGGCCGGCACTATAGAAGAGATAGCTAAAGAGTCCGGAGTCGCCTGCGAGGTCATAGTTGCCGAAGGCGATCCGGGCAGTGAGCTTCTCAGGATATCCCAAGAGCAGGGAGCAGATATGATAGTCATGGGCAGCATAGGCAAGACGGGGCTGCATAAGTTCATGCTCGGCAGCGTGGCCGAGAAGGTGGTCAGGAACTCAAAGGTCCCGGTGCTGATGATACCTGGCAGAAGGGAAGATAATCATGATTAGGATTGAGGGTCGATGTGACCTACTCCCGCCAATAAATTGGCGGGCATCTGTCTTATGCGCTCACCCGGTTCTCCGCCGGGTTCATCCGCACTTTTAGCCAGTCATCTCGGCATCGAAGAGCTATTTCGTGTCCCGCATTCAGGTCGGCATCATACTTGAGTCCACAGCAATGGCATAGGATATAGGATGAGCCATCCAGCCATTTCCTCTCGACAAGCCTTGATCCGCAGACATGACAGGTCTTTGAGGTATATCGTTCATCAATGAGCAAAGTTTGGTAACCCATTTCAGCCCTCTTGAGGGCGATATACACTCTCTGCCTGCTATAGCTCCATTTGCCTATCCTCTTCCTCAGACCGGGCTTACCATTGCCTTTGATATTGGTCTGATGAAACCGGGCGTTTCCAATTGCCACGTAGTAGCCTTCGGTAAGCAAGGCTACGTGATTGGCCAGACACCAATCATGATATATGGCTACATTGGATCTCTTGTGTCGAAGCTGATTGAGCTTTTTGCCATTTCGAGCGTGCTGCACTGAAGCTATGATGGAGTCATACTTATCGATTAGGTTAAGCTTATCGGTTTCACAAAATAGCTCTTCATGAGGCATATCCCCGTTTAGCAATACGATTGCTAGGGTCCTATTCAGACCCTGGTCTATGCCTCCGACAGAACTTGTCTCAATCTCTGTGATCTCCCTTGATATGGAGATGTGAGCATAATACTTCTTGCCATGCTTGACTATCTCGAAGTCATCAATCTCTGAGCCTTCGAGC
>Ga0310040_1000633_pt1 | contig 31005 bp, 51 predicted proteins | sample EPASupsiteHSE623_FD_200237 | JGI IMG/M metagenome (GOLD analysis project Ga0310040, IMG submission 200237) | Bioremediated contaminated groundwater from EPA Superfund site, New Mexico - Sample HSE6-23 (v2) (version 2) | ecosystem: Environmental > Aquatic > Deep subsurface > Groundwater >... | reverse complement strand
CAATCGTTTTCTTGATATCAAGCATCTTCTCACCGACCATGGAATAGTTCTATCATTCCTAAAAAGGTTGCTCACAAATTGCCATCCTCGGTCTATCGGGCCATCTGTGGCCAGGTCCTGCGATCCCCATCATACCCGAAGATCATCGATTACGAGGCATTAAATAAAACAATTTTCTTGGTTTTATGAAAATACTCTCTTTAAATCATGTATTTTACAGGACCGTGTTTTCTGGCGTAGGCATCTAGGTCACAATGCGGGACTTTATAAAGAGGGGTTTGGAGATACTAGCGCATGGAGTCCACGATAGATATTGTGAATGTGGTGGCATCCACTAAGCTGGCGGAGGAGTTCGACCTGAGCAAGATCGAAGGCGAGCTTGAATGCGCCGAGTACAACAAGAAGAAGTTTCCTGGACTCGTCTACAGAGTCAAGGCCCCAAATGCAGCTTTTCTAATATTCACTTCCGGCAAAACAGTATGCACCGGATCCAAGAACCTCGAGGATGTTCGCGCGGTCGTCATCACTCTGGCCAAGACTCTCAAGTCTATCGGCTTCGAGAATGTAAATCTTAAGCCTGATATCCATATTCAGAATATTGTAGCCTCCGCGGATCTGAAGACAAAATTGAACATAAACGCCATCGCCCTGGGCCTAGGCCTGGAGAACATCGAGTATGAGCCTGAGCAGTTTCCCGGTCTGGTCTACAGGATCAAGGTGCCCAAAGTCGTAGTGCTCATCTTCAGCTCTGGCAAACTGGTGATCACAGGCGGCAAATCACCGGAAGAATGCGAAGAAGGCGTGCGAATCGTTAGGATGCAGCTTGAGAACATGGGGCTGCTTTAGGCACTTCTCTTGTCTGCTTTCCTATGGCCCAAGCTTCCTCTGTCTCCATCAGCAATTTGCGTGCCTTTCTCCCTGACCTCGGACAAGATAACCGCCATTTCTCGCGGTCTCCGTGTCCCTGCTGAGCGCGAAATTTGCGGCCTTCTTCAAAGCCTTCCGTTTTTCTCCGGCGTTTGAGGCATGCATGCACAGAAATTCTATGACATTTTATCGGATAATCTCAAAAATGTCATAGAACTCTCTTGAAGAGAAAAGGTTGGGACCCTGCAAGTCTTCAATGGACTGGAGAAGGCTGGCCGAGCCTGGGCCCTGGCCCAACCCTGGCCCGACTGCCCATTGATCTATGTCGAGACAAGATTGCAGGGGGCCCTCAGAACCCCGATTTGCGGGCAGCCGGGTCGGAGTTCTGCCTAATACGGTCCCGAGTAGACCCCTATATCTGGAACGTCCTTGTAGAGATCGATAGAGTCATCCCTGTCATACTCCGGCGGCACCTGGAACTGCCACTCGCCAATGATCAAGGGGATGCATATGGCGCAGATGAGATCGTCATGGGCCCCAACCTCAGCGTCAAAGCCGGTATGGCCCGAGGCCGTCAGGTGGTACTTGAATGATCCGATCTCCTGCTGCAGCAGTGGCAAAGCTTCCAAGCCGGAGCTGTAGTCGAACCTCTTGCGCTGCATCAGGCTCAGGAAATTCGATATTATTAGGCTCTTGCTGATATTGTAATTGAATGTCACCTTGTCAAACCTTGCAGCCTCTCCACCCGTAAACACCACGGGATATAGATTTACCAGGCCATTGATCACGCCGGACTGCAATAGGTAATCCCTGATGGGGGCCCCCAGGCCGCTTGCATCCATGCAGATATGCGGTCCGTCTGTCGTTCTCTGCTCATTTTGCAGCCTCTGGATGCTGGTGATGACGAGGTCCGTGATCTTCGGGTAGTCCACGCCCTTGATGCGGTCCAGGGCCCTCAGGTGATAGGCAAAGCCCTTAATTTTGGTCTCATAAACCATCTCGATAACTGCGAAGCTGGTGAAGTCCAGGGACTTGGCCAGGTCGCAGCCCAGCAGGTATCTTTTAACTTCCGGTATGACCATTACCACGATTCATCACCTCATAATTTCAGCGGACTTATGGCCGGATTGGCCAGCGACTTGAACAGGTCGGAACTGAACACGGACCCTTCGGGGTCCAGGAATGCGCAGTGATATTCCTGCTCGAACCAGAGGTTGATCCTCTTCTCTTCCTCCAGGAACTGCTTCGAGATGCGCGGGCACATCTCCGCAGGGATCTCGTACCACTCCCATATGTCGCGCTGCTCATCCCAGATCTTGAAGAAATGGTTCTGCTTGCCGAAGGGAGTGCTCATCAGGATATGCCGGCCATTGCTCACGGCCAGCATGGGACGGACGGAACTGTAGAGCGGGTCAGGCACCCGGGCGGCTTCGTCCTCCAGAAGCAGTGTGACAGCCGAGAAGCCCCTCGAGCTCTTCTCAGAGCCGGGCCGGGCTATGAAGCGATTGCCGTTCGAGAACCGGACGGCTAGCATTGTGTCCGTGCTCAAGTAATCGCTCGGGAGCTCGACGGCACTGCGAAACTCATCAAACTTGAGCATCAGCTCCGCGCTCTGATCCTTTGACGGGGCGATCACGAGGCCAAATGAGGGACGGCGATAGATCGATTCATGCAGGCCTAACACGGCGCAGGTGGTCGATTTGCCTGATTGCCGGGAGCAGTTCAGGATGATCTTCTTGGAGCGGCTGCGCAGGAGCTTCTCCTGCCATGGATCGGGATGATAGCCCAGGACCTCACGGGCCCATAGGACGGGATTCGAGCCATAGGCCAGATCATCGGCCACGGATTGCAAGAACCATCGCCTCCTTTGCTTCCGGGTAGGGGTCCAGGGCAGTGATGATCAAGGTGCGCAACTCGATCCACTCTGCACTGAGAACAAAATTGACCTGCGGTGCGTCCTTCAGCTGACCTTCGACCTTGGCCAGGAGTTCCATGCAGCTCCTGGCCTCCCTGATGCCAAGGAGTGCAGTCTTCAGGTCTCCGGCCTTCTCTGCCAACTCAAGGATACTCAGGGCCTTTTTCCGCAGAGCTTTCACATCTCTAAGCAGAGCATCAGCCTTCGTAACTTCTTTAATATTTTTGGCTTTAGCAAGGGTCCCGGGGAGGTGCTTTTCTTTATGCCTCTTCAGTGCATCCTCGGAAATTCCCGCGAAATCCCGCGAAATTCCCGCGAAATTCGAGTCAATGGCAAGACGCTTATCGATTTCATCCCGTTTCGGATGCTGACAAACGGTGCAGGGCCTGCCGCGCTTGCCCATTAAATCGCCTCACTGATATGGATCTCGCAAAATAGCCTCTGAAGCCGAGAAAAAAATCCCGCGAAATTCCGCGAAATTCCCTCGAAATTAGAGTCCAAGGGAGAGAGGGGCCTATAGATCCCATCAAGAAATGCCTCGAACTTTCTCCAAATTCTTGTGAATTTGGCAAGGGAATTGATGGGTTTCTCTCTCCAAAGGAATACTGGTCCATGTTGCTCTTCAATGCTGCTCATCTACTCCAGGCCCTCCTTTGACTCGGGCGGGAAATAATAGCCCGGCAGCTCAAGGACCTGGAACCATCCGGCGTCCTCAAGCACCTTGGCCAGCCTGCTACAGGCCCGGTGCATCTCATGGGACAGGTCCACGATAGACACGAGGCCCGGGGGCGTTCCATATACCTTATCATCAGAGTCTTTCAGGAGATTGCCTTTTTTGCAGAGCTTCCTGGCTCTGCGAAGACAGGCCTCACTCTCGAATGGTTTGCCAAAATCGCCGGGATAACCGGGTTGCGCTGGGATCGTTACCATCTAATCAGCCTCGCTTTCTTATCGTCTAATGGGCCGCGGTATCTGGGCATATGAATCGCTGGTCATCGATGGTGATCATAAACCGTGCCGCAATCCCTGCAGTAGAGACACTCGCAGCTGTCCTTCACCAGCTCCCCGCCGCAGGGGCAGGCATCGAGCTTCAGTTCCTCGCCGTTCAGCGTGGTCAGGCAAATCTCAGGATGACTGTTGCGAGAATTGGGCTCTTCCTTGGCCTCCCGGCCCTGCAGGCGGATGAACTTGGGAGGCCTCCAGCCCCAAATGCTGCGGCTGTATGGCTTGCCGTTGTAGAGCAGCCTCCCCTTCGCATTGAAGGAAATCTGTGGTTTGAGCACGAGATGGCAACCAGTCAGAATGCCTCCTTTCCAGATGGTTTCAAAGCCCTTGTCACGGGAGAGGGCCCTGGCCTCGGCGGGAGTCGGCAAAGATGTCTCAGGATCCGGAAGGCCTTCGGGATCGTCGAGATCCACTAGATCCTCACTACCCGACACGCTCGGCCCCCATCCAGGATCAGCTCGGTCTTGACTCGGCCCCGGGCCTCCAGCCTCTGCACGGATTTATGGACCTTGCCATCGGACCACTCGCCATACATGTTGGCCCGGCAGTACTTCATCAGGCGGTATTCGTTGACCTTCTGGCCTGCCTTGATCAGATCCTTGACGGCCTGGAGGACCTGCTTGTCCGTCGCATCCGCGTTGATTATGCGTCTGCGTTCAACCTTCGATGCGGGTGATTTCTTGACCTCCAAATTCCGAACCAATGTTTCAGCCTCCCCACATCTCGATCTTCTTAATTAGTCCCCATCTCTCCATGCCGGCCAGGATATGGCTGATAACCTCCATGGGGGCGGGTCCGTTCGATACCTTCTGCAGGACCTCCGCCATGAGCTTCGAGCTGGTCACAGCTTTGCTCCCTGGGCCCTCAGTCTGGTCCTGATGGTTCCGGCCTCGTAGCTGTAGCCGTCCTCCTGCAGTCTGGCTGAGATCTCTTCAGGACTGAGCTTTTCCTTCGTGTGCATCTTCCAGATCACGGCATCGAGCTCTCCCTTGCGGAAGTGCTTTGGCTCCGGCTTCTTCTCGATCTTCTTTTTTCCAGCGAGAATCTCGGCCACCTGCCCAGGGTTCAGTGAAACGCCGCTCTGCATAAGCTCCTGGGAGATCTCCTCGGCTGACCATCCTATCTCGGCCAGGTCCAGGATCCACTTGAGGTCCTCGGGTGAGGGTGAGACCCTGGAGGCTGTCGGCTGAACCGGTGCAGAGGCCGGAGCCGGCTCGGCCTGGGACTGCTGCAGCTCTGGAGCCTTGCTCTCGGCCTCGATGCCGTCCTGGACATTCTTGAGCAGGCTGTTGTGCCTCCAGATCACATCATCCAGTTCGCATTTGATGCCCCTGGCCTGGAGAGCTTCGTGAATCTCCCGGAACTTCTTGCCGCTGGCGCGCTCCTTGAGAATGAACTCGTCCTCGGAATGGGGAATCTTGGGAGCCCGAACTGCAGCAGGCAGGACAGCTTTCTTAGAATCCTGAGGTGCTTTAGGCCCTAAGCCCTGGGCATCGTGAGATTGCTCCGGCTTTGCATCCAGGAGTTCCTGCTGGCAGGATGCAGTCTCAGGTTTCTGCTGAACTTTGCCCGGTGCAGCTGAAACGTTTCGCAACGTTTCATCGGGAGCGGTTTCGGCCCCCTTGCCCTTGCGTTTGCTTAATCTCGATCCTGATATGATGCCCTGGACTCTCCGGCCATCGAGCCCCATCGAGGAGGAGATCTCTTTTGCGCCCAAGTGATTGTCGTACCTTTTGAGGATCTCTTCCTTGGTGCTCTCCGGCAGGGGTCCACGTCCATTTCCAGGATCCCATTTGCTTGCAGGAACTTCTTTTGATTCCTCAGTATTGTTGCTCTCCATAATTGCCTGGTTTTCGTCAGGCTCCGCCATCTCCTGGAGAGCTGTAGCAGGCCGAGATACTTGCTCAAATTCCTGCTGGGCTTTTTCGGAGGAATGCTCAAGAATGGCCAGGGGAGCGACAGCTTCTGAAGCTGTCGTGTCCTCTTGCTCTGCAGCGCTGCGCAGCGCTGCATGATCCATTTGCCGCCGGAGTTGCTCCTGCTTCCATTCCTTGTAGCGCCTGCGACAGGTCTCCCTGGCTAAGCCTGCGTTGAGGGTCCGCACAATCTCTGACCAGGACCTGGTAGTACCATCTTTCTTGGGTGTTTCTCTGAGATCGGCAATCTTCTCGTTAAGGGCCTCGTCCTCCTCGGCTCCGATGGACCCTCTGGGCCGGGCTTGGCCGCTCGCCAGGGCGAGAAGTGCGTTGATATGCGAGCGCATTTCAGATATGCTGTCCAGACGCTCAACGGGGATGAGGCCGCCAGGATAAATCACCCGAAAAATATCGGCCTCACCCGGAAACTTTCTCTGTGCCACGCTTCTTGGCAAACCTCTCCTTGAAATCGAACTTAGATCAGATACGGAACCCGACATAACCTCTTGCTCCTGACCACATACCTGCTTGCCAATCGCCCTCTCTTCTCTAATCGATTCACCGAATGCCGGATCTTATCATCCTTCCATTCGAACCCGGGCATCTCCTTGATAGCAACCGCCACGAAGTCATCTATACAGAGTTCTTCGCCGGCATGATGCTTGATGAGCGTGAACACCTGCATGTCCACGAAGTCGGTAACTTTTCGCTGCCTGGGCCGATTGGTGACGGTGCTCATGCCTTCTCCTGCATCTTCGCTATGCGCTTCTCCCAGATCCTCTCGTTCTTCTTGCAGACCTGCAGGTCCTTTGCCATGACCTTCATGGCCTGATCTAGGGCCAGGCCCGTTCGTTTGAAGTATTCGAGATGGCCGAGAGCCTCCTGCAGCTCGGCCTCGTGCTTGGCGGCAGCCTGCTCTGTGCGATTCATGTCTTTCCTCCTTGGATATCGAAAGTAATTCGAGGCTCAATAATTGCGAAAAACGGAAGGGTTAGCCCCGGCCCGTTGCGGTCTCCAGGCGCTTTCGGGCGATCTCGTAGTATTCCGCGGAGAGTTCGAAGCCTAGAAAATGGCGTCCTGTCTTCAGGCAGGCTGCGGCAGTGGTTCCTGAACCCATGAAGGGGTCCAGAACAAGGGCTTCCTGTGGAGATATTCTGAGCAGTTCCTCGATCAGCTCGATGGGCTTGCCAGCCTGGTGGAGCTTCTCCCGGCCATTGACCGCCTTCCGGAATACTCCCGGAAAACAGGTCTCGGAACTCTTGCGAAAAGCCCCTTTCGAGGCATAAACCACGTACTCGCACTGGTGCCTGAACCTGCCCTTGTCCGGCCTGGCGGCCTCGGTCTTGTCCCAGACGAAGACGCCCCGCCAGATGAACCCGGCCACCTGAATCGCGTCCGTTATGGTGGGGAGCTGCCTCCAGTCGCTGAAGCAAAGGATCAGCCCGCCGTCCTTGAGCACCCGATAGCACTGGGCCATCCAAAGGGTGCACCAGATGAGAAAGCTTCTCTGATCTCGATTGTCGCCCAGGAAATCCGGGCGCACGAGCTTGGTGCCGGTAACGATATATTTCTCGCCGGTTGGCCGGGCCCTGGACGAGCTCACCAGGCCGCCAGAAGAATAGGGCGGATCGGTGAGGACCATGTCCATGCTCATGTCAGGGATTCCGGGCAGCAGCGCCAGACAGTCTCCCTGATAGATCCTGTCGATCGGGATGGTAGGTTTATTGTCTTCGGCAATTTCCGCGGAGCGGGAATTTGACTCTTCGATGCTTGAACGTTCGGAAATGATTGCGGAGCTATTCGGGATTACTTTCGCCCCGCGTGGCTCAACCTTATGATTCATTCGTCCTCCATAAATCATTGGAAATGATTCCGGAGGCGTTATCCTGCAATATCTGACGGGCTAAAAAACGCCACTTGGATGATCCACCGGCCAGGTTTCGCTCACCTGGCCGGCTGATGATTTCGCGGTTGCTCCCATCTCCCATAATTGAGAGCTGAAAAAAACGCTATAGAGAGCCTGGTGGGAGACAAATATGCCGGGCCCTTCGGAATTTTGAGACTGAAAAGCGATTGCCACGAATAATGGTTAGTCCCGGGGATAAGGACGTTCTATTCTTGTTGGAGCAATACCCCGAGCCGGATCTCAATAGGCCTTACAGATTAAAATAATTTTCTATGATATCATTTTTATTCGGGAACGATAACCGCAGCTACCGCTTGCCTATTGCACTTCTGGCGGGCCTGCATGGACGAGGGTCCTTTTGCTCGGCTCCAGTTCATCGTGGATCTATCGGGAGCCGGCATTTTCGCCCTTGATCAATGCATCCAATTCGTCCCAATTGCGATAGAGCTGCATTCTCATTCTTTTGGGAAGCGGCTCTCGTGTCTTGGGGCTGGCCTTGACCTCCAGGCCGCAGCAGGGGCATGATCGAGAATTGGCAGTCAAATGCTTGCAGACCGGGCAAAGCCAATCGACCTGAAAAGGTTGCTCTGAATCGGAATGCTGTGCAAAAATAGGAATCCATCCGCCACTGGTCGGCGTCCCCGGAAAAGTCGATGCGCCGGGGGAATGGTCAGCGAGTACAACCTTTTCGGATGCTTGCTCTGACACTGACATTGCTTAGTCCTCCTACATTTAATTAATTATCATTTGCTGTGATTGTATTCACCCTGTATGTAATCCTGGTGTAGCCCTTCCCATAGCTCCGCATTGGCTTTTCGAGCCTGATCTCGCGGACTACCCCTAAATCGATGAGAACTAGCAGGGCTCTTCGGACAGTACCGACAGTGTAGCCTGTCCGGTCGCTCAGCTTTCGCACTGTAGTTGTATTGCCCTCCGGGATGGCATCTTTGACCGCCTTCAGGGTTCTGTCGTACACTTCAACCTCCATCGCTTCGAATAGCTCGGCCTGGCGCTCGGCGGCTGACAGCTCCGGCTATTCATGCATTCCCTCTTTTGATTTCGATGTTCACGAGCTCGCCCACATGGCTTCGGTAGAAGCCCTCCTTCTCCGGAGGCCAGGCTGCTCGAATGGTCGTCCAGAGGCGGGGCTGCTCAAGCCAGGGATTGCGGGGGACGGTAGGCTCTGGAGCGGATAGAAGCATGAGGATGAGGACCTCCGGGGCGGAGGAGAGCGGAAAGGATCCTTCCTTGCCGCGGAATTTGGTGTCCCATTCCAGAAATTGCGAGGAGAGCTGGGTGCGCTTGACCTTCAGCACGGCCAGGAGAGTCGTATGGGTGATATCTGCCGGCATCTTCTCGTACTCGGCTGAGAATTTGATCGTGACCCGGCCTTCAGGATCCTCGATAAGCTGGGCTTCCTTGGCCCTAACCTGGGCGAGTTTCTTCTCCAGGACCTGCTTCAAGAGAGGATTGGTTTCGCAGAGGATGGAGCCGTCTTTCTGGATTCTTGCTCCGCCCTGGGGATGGTGGATCTCGATCCACTGGCCTTTAGCGTCCCGGGTGATCCGGAAGCCCTCTTCTGCCGCGTAGTCTGTGGCCGCTTGTAGAGCATCCATTTCAGAGCCCACCCGGAACGCATTTTATGCCGCCTGTGTGCAGGTGCTTCTGGGCCCAAACCTGGAGATCAAATTCCTTGCTGGCCGGGATGGTTGCACCAATGCAAGGGACAATCGCCCGTCCGTCCAAGAAGCGATAATTTTCGTCTCTCAAGTCGTGCATGACTTCGATAATCGCTTGGGGGCAGATTTTTTCACGCTCCATGAATTCTCCCACCAAACGCAATCCATCTTGGCCGTAGAGACCAGGGGCAGAATCAATATGGTCGATGAGCTTTGTTCGAATCTCCTGTTTGGTTATTGACATCGTCTCAGATCTCCTCAGCTGCAGCTTTCGGGCTGTAGCTCTGCATTGCTTTGTTCAGCGTGGCCAGCTTGCGCAAAGCTGCCTTCTCGCTTTCGGCCCAGACAAAGTATTCTCGAAATTCCAGGTTGCCCACCTGGATGCCTTCCATTTCGCCGGGAGGCCAGGTGATCCGCACGTCTGCCGGGAGCTGAGGCATTCCATCGACGAGATCGACATGAATCCTGAAGGGCAGAAGGCCGGCCAGGACTTGCTCTGAGAAGGGATCCGTCTCCTTCGAGACAATCTCTGCATTCGGGTCAACCTTCTGGATGATGGCAAGAGTCTTCTGCAGGAGCCCCAGATCCACGTAGGGCCCGGCCCAATCGTCTCCCAGATCGGTGGAAATTCCGTACATCTTCATCTTCGCTCACTTCCCAAATCTATTAAACTTGATTTATGCTCAATTTCTCTTTTGTGACAAGTTGTCACGATGCTTCTCTATCTCGGGGACCCCCGGAGCCCCCGACGACTGCCCCCGATTCGAGACACCGTAAACTAACTGTGACAAAATGTCACAATGATACAGTGGCCTCGATTTATCTTATTGTATAATCTCGATCTGAGTTTATCCCTCCTGGGATAATCGCCCCGTTTCGGCTCTCCCGAGAGCTTCATGAGGGCATTGTGACAAATTGTCACAAACATCAAGTTCGTGACAACTTGTCACGATGGTGTGGTCATGTCTGTGCATTACTTATGAGCCCCCTTGTTATTGATTTTGCAGAGCCAGGCTTTTTTCCTGGTGCCACGCAGCTCAAATTTGGCTTGATCTGGATGGTAATCTGCAGCCCAGCGCATGGCGCGGAGGGCCTGCTTGCGATCGATGGACTTGCCTTCAACTTCGCCGATAATTCGGATTGCTTCAAGCGTCGAGAGAGGCTTTCTGTCTCTCTCGATCGTGGCCAACAGTACCTCTGCCCTGTAGCGATCTGAACGGACGAAGGTGAGGAGAGGCCTGTCGGCAAGAAAATTGTTGATCTCTTCATCGAGGTCTGCGATTTGCCGGAGGGCATTGATCGGAGAAACCTTGCCCAGCTCCCGAGCGGTTTCAATTGCACGCGATTGCTTCCTGGCCCTCACGTAGAGACTTTTGGCTTCCGGAGAAGCTGGAAGCTTCTCAAGGATGCTCATCCTGCTCTGAAGGGAATCCAGCTGGGCCTGAAATAGGGATTGAAAGCTGTTCTGCAGCTGTTCCTGGATATCCTCCAGGCGCTTGTTCCTCTCTCGAAGGTCGCTGATCTCGGCAAGGAGCTTGAAATTATCCGGGCTTTTCGTTCCCGAAGCAGTCTTCTGATGTCGTTCCAGTTTCTCCTCCAGCTCGTGGATATATTGGAGCTGCAGCTCGATCAGACTGTCCTGGCTGCCTATTCGGGCCTCCAGGTCCTCGATTGTTCTGCGAAGCTGGGCGGGCTCGTGGCTGGTGAGTTCTGCTGCCGTGCGGAAGGCTCCGATTGTCTGAGGGGTGAAGGTCGTGGCAGCTCCGGCCATCAGGCCGCCTCCTGTTCGAAAATCGTCTGCCCTTTTTGCCCGGCCTGCGGATGCCTGAGCTTCTGCAGGTATTCGGCAGCCACGATGAGTGAGGTATCAGGAATAGAGAGCACATGAGGGTACAGCAGCTCTCTGCGAGTCTTTGCCTGGCTGCCAGAGGCGGAGTTGAAGAAGATCTTCATGGCATCCCCTCCGGCAATCTGCGTTCCTTCGGTGGCTTGTAGCAGTCCGGCAGCTTCGGCCAATGGTCCGCCCGATTGCTTCCGTCCCACCAGCCTGAGCATCCGATTCGGTTCACCGGCCTCAGGCCCTGCCCCCTGCAATGCACCTTCTCGACGCCAGAAACGACGATGATGCCGAGATTGCAGACGCAGGTGTCGCAGCCGAAGCACTTTTGCGGAGCCTCCGGCGAGAAGCTGGTGAGGGTGGCCTGCGGAGTCATGCCGGCACCTCATAGTTCATCCACAGACACTCGGCCCGCATGGACCCTGTGGTCGAAGAATTGATCCTCTTCGAGGGTGCGACGGCCTTTCGCCAGCCTCTGTACAGTTCATCCATCAGAGGACTGGAATAGCCCGAAATGGCCACTTTTGCCCGGAGCTTATGCAGGAACTCAGACAGTTCCCGGTGCTCTTCCTCGGACAGCTCGAAGGCCCCGTATGCCTTCTTGCATGACCGGCTCTCGGCCAGGTATGGGGGATCCAGGAAGAAGAGCGTGTCAGGATCGTCATATCTCTGCAGTATGTCAAGAGCCGGCAGGTGCTCGATCTGCACTCTCAGGAGTCTCTCGGCTATCTCTTCCAGGCCCTCGAGTCCTCCGAGCCATCTGCTCACGCTGCACGACATGCCGCGGCGGGTGCTTTTTTTACAGTAGGCCCAGCGGCCTGGCGAGGCACTCTCGGACAGGCCGAAGAAAACCTGGCGGGTCCTGACGTAGAATCTCCGGGCCCTCTCGAGCTCCGGAAGGTCCGGCGATATCGCCAGGGATTCGAGGTACTCGGCCCGGCTGAAGGGCGTGAGAGTTAATGCTCTGATGAGGTCCTCGCTCGAATTTCGCAGGACGCGGAAAAAGTTGACAACCTCGCCGTTCAGATCGTTGTAGGTTTCTACGGGCGAAGGCTCTCTGTTGACGAGTACTGCCCCAGATCCCCCGAAAGGCTCGCAATAGTGATGAGCCCTGGGGAGCTGAGGCAGCAGCCAGCCCAGATGAGAGAACTTGCCGCCATACCAGCCGAAGGCAAGGCGACCGCGGCCCTGGCGACCGAGATGGCGAGAATCGCGGAAATCGGGATTCATACTGCCTCCCGTTTCCGCATCCTGAAATTGTCCGGCAGCTCCGGCCATCAAGCCACCTCCTGCACGTCGGATTGAGCAGTTCTTTCTTCCGAGTTGCTCCGGCAATTGTCGCTCACGGCAAAATCCCTGAGATGGGCCTGGGCCTTGTCGGCGCATATGCGGCGGGAGCGGTTGTAGATGATCTGCAGGCTGCAGGTATTGGATTGCGTCACGGCTGCACCTCCTCAGCCACGAGGCGGATCTGCTTGCCTTTCATGCGCTCCAGGAAAGCGTTTGTCTCGCCTGCATCCGGATAGCCCTCCAGCTGGATCGAGAAATGGAGCGAGCCCATCATCTGGAAGGAGGTCATTAGCAAGCCATCCCACTTCATGGCCAGGCCTCCGGGAACTGCTGCACCAGGTCCCAATCTGCGGGAATGTGCTGCCTGAGGTTCTCCTTCATGAAGACCGGGATTGGTCTGGGGATGCGGCTGACAAGGGCTGCAATCCATGCCGGCTGCGGGATGATTCTGCCCACGCGGTTGCGGCTCTCTGCGCCTATTATCGCCCATTCGATGCCCTCATAGTCGGGGCTAATCGGGCCGTGCAGGGGCTCGAAGCTGACAAACTTATGAACGCCGGGCAGGGCATTTCTCAGGGAGGCGATTCGCCAGAGGTCCTGCTGCTTTGTGACTGAGACGCCCCACCAGAGGTTCTTCGGGAGCGATATGCAGTGGATCAGCTCCAGGATTCTTTCGGGCCGCTTTGTTAAGACGAAGAAGAGATCTTTCTCGTTCCGGCAAACGGCCTCGATGGTTTGCTGGATCCAGTCAGGATTGACGCCTTCACAGAACAAGTCCGACATGCTGTTCAGGAAGATCCGTGCTGGGGTCTTGCTGCGCTTCCGGTTGATCTTCTGGAGCCTATCCGGGTGAAACGTAGGCTGGAAGGGATCGTCAGCGGGATAGCCGAAACGGCCTTTCAGCCGCCGGGCAATCCGAGCTGCATAGCAATAGTTGTCGCAGATGTCAGGCCTGCCGAAGTTGCGGCAGCCGGTGATCGGGTTGATGGTGACGTCGGCCCAGTCGATCTTGGTCTGGGCCATTCAGGCCACCGCCCGCAGTTCCCACATGAGGTTTGCAGCCTCAGTCACTTTCGCGATTGGATAGTCGCCCCATTTTTCACGGAACAGCTCCAGAGCGGTTTTGAACTCCAGATGGTGCACGGAAATGATGATCGCCGAATAGCCGACCTCTCCGATGGAAAAGAGGTGCCGCAGGAATTCCACCTGCAGGAAGTTGAGGTGCCAATGCGGCCTTGGCTCGAACTCCTGCATGGGCAATGGCATCCATCCAGTCTCCTCCGGCTCCAGGGCATCCCAGGCAGCCTGGACGGGGCGCAGCTCCTCCTCGATCAGCTCTCTTTCCAGCTGCAGTTCTTCGTCGAGGATTATCTCATCGACGAAAACGCGCTCCTGGGGGAGTGGGATGAGCCCTCCTTCGAAATCGTATCGGCCCATTCAACTCCACCCCAAAATAAACGAGAAGGAAAAGCCGTTGTAGCCCAGACGGAGATTGGTGTAAAATCTACCTACCCGCAGGTAGACTAACCTGCCCGTTATCCCTGCTGAGAGATGGCGGCCATGATGGAATAGCTCCATTCTAGACCATCTCCTTTCGCGCTCTCAGGGCTTCGTATTCTGCGACCAGCTTTTCATCCGGAAGATAGACATTCCCGGTCTCTTCGTCCTCGATCCAAATGGTATGCTGATGCAGTCTCGCCAATCGCACTGCACAAATTTCAGCATGCAGAGAGTTTGGAGCATGGACTTGAGAGACGAAAGCGCCGTGAAATTCTGTTAAGAAGCCGACATTGAATGTCATGGCTTCCCCCCGGCCAGCTTCTCGGCCACGAAGGGCACATCCCCGCGCAGGTAGGCTCTCGTGGGCCGCCATTCTCGCGATTCGACGCGCTGCGCTTTGCCGCGAACGGTCCCGATGTGTGTTGGATGTTCGATGATCCCGGCTTTATGGAGGTGCTTCAGCAGGCGTGTAGCAGTCTGTTGGCCGATATGCTGCACCATGGCGACATCGCTTGTCGTCGAAGCTTCCTCCTTCAGCTGCTCGACTATGCAGCGCAGGGTGGCGATATCCTCCATTACCTGTTGCAGAGGGCGGCTCATTCTGGTTCCTCCTGCGGTTTGTCATCTGCGACGGTCGGAACAAAAGAGTCGCATACCATGGGACTGCATTCGGACCGGTGCTCGCAGTAGGGTGCATTCAGGCATCTCACAGCAGCACCTCCAGGCGGGTGAGCTCGATATCCTCTACCCCAGAACCTTTCCAGTAAGGCTCGATGGAAGCAAGAAACTCAACCTGCTCGCCGGCTTGAGGGGTTTTGCCACGCCAGTGCTCGGGCCGGATCCAGGCATGATCCTCGAAGCCTACCGGCAGGAAGACGTCCTCAAGAACGATCAGGCCCTTTTGCGTGATTTTGGCGATGCGGGCCGAGAAGCGGGCACGCTTCAGGCCGGCTGCCCGGAGCCTGGCGAGATCGCGTCTCATATCGTTCCTGCCCCCTTTTGATTAGATGCTCGCGCACTCTTCGCGCGGGCCTTAGATCGCGTCTGTGGCTTTCTGGCAGTCGCATCTTTGCTGCAGGCCTTGAGATTCCCTTTTGGGACGGCCTGCGACAAAGGCTCGCTGCAGGCGGGAAGGTTGGACATACCCAGGCGCTCGGCGTCCGGCGCGACAACGGGAGAAAAGCTAACATGACTCAGATCGACGTGATCGCCGAGTCGGCTCTTCAGAAACGCAATTAAATTTCCGCTTTCGATTTCTCTGCAAATCTCATTGATTGTAATTCCTGTAGGGCAGAAGGAAGCTTGTGCCTGTGGTTCGTGCTCTTCTTCCGGAGCAATCCATGTAACATACTCGCTCCTATCAGTTCGCGCCAGGAAGACGCGTCGTCCGATCTGCAGGTTCAGCCCTGCGGGAAGAAGTAGTTTCACCTGGCCGATCTGGGCCCAAACTGTCTCGTCGTCGACCGGCTGGATGCTGTTTACATGCCCATAGATCTCTTTTCCCTGGTCGAGATGAGATCCCGTTGCGGAAATGGCATTTTCAGCCACCCAAGCAGATGGATCTAAGGGCATCGCTCAGGCCTCCATTGCGCTGGCGTTGATGTGCCAGAAGGAATTATTGCCGCCCTGCAGGATGGATACGTTGAGGAGGTCTCCGGCGAATTCGAGGGAATGCAGCCCGTGGCCGGAACTGTTGCCCGAGATCGAGACGATCTGCAACTCCACGGCATCGGCAGGTACATGCAGGAGCGCCAGAGCGAGAATGATGGCAATGGCTGCCAGCAGGAGATACCACAGGGCCGGAGGGATTCGCTTCCCCTGGAGATCGACGACGCGCTGAACGCCTATTACGGTGCCCTGCGGGTCAGTCTCTTCTACAACTTCGAGGGCCTTCATGAAGAAATCCCCAGCAAGATGTTGCTGCGTTTTATGAGATACCGCACCATGCAACGCTCATCCATGTCATCCAGGCCGCCCAGGCAGGAGCAGAGAAGCTGACGGTAAAGAAGGAGTTCCTCTCCCCCCACTATCAAATCGTGGATGGATTGCCATGTTTCTCCGGTGTTGCTGCTTCTGTTGCTATTGCCGTTCATGGCCACGCCCTCCTGAGAGACTGCTTCGCGGCGCGGAATCTTCCGGCAATTGAACCGAAGAGCACATTCTGTCCGATCAGGGGCCGGAGCTGCTCGGCGATCTCAGGCGGCACTTCCACGATGAGCCGGGCTGTGCCGACGGTGACTATCTTGCCGTCAACTCTGTGGAGCGGGCCGCAGTAGAGGTGGCCCTCTTCTGCAATGATGGGCAGCACTTCGTCAGATGCCTGCATAGCAGAGCTGCTCATTGAATCGCCCTCTGGCCTTTCTTGGTAATGTTCACAAAAACGCAACGAATCGCTTCATTCCGTTTCAGCTTCAGGTAACCGGCCTGGCAGAGCTTGTGTGCAAAATAACGCATCCTGGACTCGGTGTACTTTCCAAGAAGCGGCTTCGTAATCTCAGCGATTATCTTTCCATCCCGCCTTTTGGCGGACTTCAGAATATCAATTTCGATGTCCTTCATGCCCGTCCTCCGCTGCCAGAACGGGCATGATGTCGAAATGGCGTCGAAATGCTTATATTTCGACAACCGCAATTGACCATTTAACATCGGCAAAGCTACCGATGCTCATGCCCTCCGGGTTCGGTTCAGCCCTGGTAAGTTGAGACCGGACCCGCTGGCTGATAATGCCAATCGATAATGTTAGCTTAGGCTTTCCATTTTCTTTAGTAATCTTATATATCTTTCGACGATATCTTCATAATCGACCCTCTGTTCTTGATTTTCTCGGCAAGTGTCGAAGGGATTTCGATATGATGACGAAGCCGATCGCATGATTAGTACGTACCATAGATGTCACCCGCGAGCCCTATGTAAGTACCTGTTTAAGCCAACGAGCTGTGCGCGGGGCGAAAGTAATCAGGTCATCTTCTCGACGCCCAGGACCTCTCCGGCGATTGCCGCCCTGTGGGTTGCCTCTTCCGCATTTGCTGCCAGAACTCGGGCGTGCTCGATGCGGCCATTTCGCCTGACTTCCACGGCCCAGAAGTAATGGGGGTGGAAGATTTCGGCGAGGACGCGGGCGCGGGCAAGATCTCCTGGCCGTGGTTCTATGGTACTCTTCAAGATGTAGCCTCCGCAGCTTCTGTTGCCTGCATTATCTCCTGTGCCTCTTTCGCGATGCAGATGGGGCCGTAGCCCTTGGCCCTGGAAGCCGGATTCTTCAAGGCGCGATGGCACCTGCGGCAGCGAATATCGGCCTTCAGATCGCATTCTTCGGACATGCCTTAATCCTCCAATCTTCGCGAAGAGAGTGCCTGATGGGTTCGCATTGCCTGCGGACCGATCCTGTAGTGATCGGCAATTCGCCCGGCCTCGACAGGGGGATGCGCCCTTCCACTGCGATGATGCATTCACTTTTCTTGCATTGCAGCTCCTGCAAAGCCTCGTAGACCTGGCGGGCCTCGAAAGGATTGTCAACATTCTTAGGTTGTGGTTTGCTCACCTCAAGCCACCTCCAGCTCTCTTTGCAGCACGACCAGCGACGTAGTCTTGGTCAGTTCGGAAATTATGTACAATATTTCGCATATCCTGTACGTCTTTTCCAGATCCTGGAAAATGAATGAAGCTTTTTGCTCCAATTCACTCCTGCTTTTTGGTTTCATCTCTTACACCTCCTGAATCGCTCATAGCTTGCAGGCCGCCGTATTGCACCTCATCAATATGTACCAATCACTCCTTCATATAAATAGTTTCTCTTTATAGCTCCTATTTTAGGAAAATTTAGTCGATAGATTGGCGAAAATTACTTATAGCAAACAATTGTAGTTAGAAGTATGAAGGAAGTGACTGCAATAGTCGAACTTGATGGTCAAGGGAGGGTGACAATTCCTCCTGTAATTCGCAAGAAATTGAATTTGCGAAAAGGTGCCATCCTAACAGTTGTAATTACCGAAGTAGAATTTCCTGGAGAAAAGAACGAAAACCCTCTTAGGGCTCTCGTTCAGATTCCAGCACTCGCTTAAATTTCCCGCATCTCTAGCTCGCGACCGGAGATACAATGTCTCATGCGAGCGGAAGCTATTTACTCCTTTTCCTAATTCCCAGTTCTTGACTGATTGTGCCATGCTGAATGAAGTCAGACTCGTGGCAACAGGCCAGAGCAATAACCACGCCGAGAAAGCGTGACGTAAGACTGCCAAAATGCTTTTCTTCCCAGATTCTTATTCTTATCACAAGTCATGAAAAAGGCAATACTCTTGACAGTGAACTTTTTATATAGTCATGGAAATTATAATCCATCAGTTGCTGGTAGCAGCTCCTTTCATACCCCGCTGATTGCGGCGTGGTGTGCCGCTGCCGTTTGATTGTACAGATCTGAAGCTTAGATATCCTTAATCAAACATAATATCTGTCAAATCAGTAACTAATATAGGATATATAGATATCATATCTTGTTCTTGAATTCGGGGTACAAAATAATAAACGTATGAAAAATCTATAACCCTAGTGCCATATATTTTTGCGCCGCGGTCATCTATATGCTCAAACTCATAATATTCCAATCCCGTTTTCATTTCTGTAACCTTTCCCGTTATTGTAATCAGATTCGGCAGGTAATTAAACACGTTAAAGATTATTATATCTAATTTTAGAATTAAGTTTATTGATTTATTTCGCAGATCCATATTCCTACGAAATTCGATTACTGCATTTCCATGACTTGCAATATTCAATAATTTAAAGGATTCCTCTTTAATTAGAAAACTATCTAAGTCTGATATCAGGTGATCCAATTTATCCCCTATTTCTTTCGGATAACACTTCCAAATTTCAGAGTTTTTTCTGTCCTTAAAATACATGTGGACTTTTTTTACCAATTCAAAATAGTCGCCCAGAGTAAAGTTGCTATTTTCTTTTCTTGAATACTTATCGATTTTTATTTTTAAATCTTCAGAAATTTTAAATGCTTCCGAAGATGTAAAATTCTTTAAAAATATCAAAAATTTATCTCTAATATCATTGAGTTCTTTATCCCTATCGTAATATATGTGAAATATCGGTCTATCCATTACAAAATTATCAGGTATTTTTTTCTTGGACGCTATTTCTTCATAATAAATTATTAATGAACTTAAGAAATATAACCATTCTTTCAATCCTCTTTCAAGATAAGACCTTCCATCTCTGAGGTTTGTAATGATCTCTTCAACTAGTACTGTCTCGTCGTTAAAATTTTCGCAGTTTTCATTGAATCTATTGATTCGCTGAAGAACAGATTTCAGGTGTATACGCATATCTACGCTTGGAGAAGAAGCATTCTTAAGGCCATAGCATTCCAGTAATAAATTAATAGCTATATCCCTTGAGATATTAGTCCTATTTGATTTAGCGAAGCTATATAAATATCGTTTCTTGCATATTAATTGGAATAGTTCAAATCTTTTCTCATAAAGTTGCTGCAAATATTTTATGGCCCCCTCTTTCATAATATTGCTTAATATCTCATTAAAATTCTCCGATCCTGGCGCTAATGATGCAATATCACTTGCTAAGCCAAAAGCGGGCTTAGATGACCATAGTTCAGGCCTTTTTACTATGCCGAATTTAGATACTTTTATATTTTTATCCTTAATTTCCACTTCACTTTTGACAACTAGCTTTTTTTTATAGATGAGTTTATTTAATATTTTGATTAAATCGATGTCCTGCAAAAACAAAGTACTAAGTTGCACAATGCAGTAAAAACCTATAGTTATACCATTATTTTTATTCTTAAGGTTATCTGATAGTTGTGACAAATCACTGTTCAAATAGCTCGGAAATTCGTATCCGATTGAGTTCAAATAATCAAAATATATTGGATCGCTTTCTTTTAATCGTTCATACTTCAGTTTAGTGATCTTAATAATTTGACTAAATAAATAAACTATGTCGGTTTTATCCCAGTTAACGATATCTTCTCCTGCATGAGTTGAGTCAACTAAGCATCCTAATAGTGGTTCCTGAGATCCAAATAATTCTTTCTCCCGATAATGTAAGGAAAATATTAGCCCGAAAGGACCAATTGTCAAATGCTCATATTGAATTACCGGCCTAGATCGTCCATCTAATGTATAATATATCCATTTTTCAAGAAACTCATCTTGGCTAAGATCTGTTACAATTTTGGCAGCCGAATTCCTGAGATCTGTTTTTCTAGTTATTTTTATATTAGTATCAAAAATAAAATTATATAAGGGTGAGAAGGTTTTCCAATAAGTAGTCTCCCAAAAGGTATCAGTCAACGTTTTATATAAAGAATAACGATGTGCCACTTCATTTATTGAACTTGCTTCAAGTATATCCACATATAGGTTTATAGAGGCCGTTGTCAATATCGCGTCCAATTCAATATAGCTCAAATTCTCTTTCAATTTCATGTCATAATTTTTATTAATATGGTTGATTAAATTTTTTTTGTTGCCAAATTTTAATTTAATATACTGCAATCTCGAATTTGAGAGGAATTTTTCGAAATTTTGCCTATCATTAAATACATCCGAATCTGTAGTCATATTTATTCTCCAAAAAGCGCTCTGGTCTATGAGTTTTCGAAATTAATATGCCTCATGCTTATTGCAGGAACTGGTCTGAATATAATCATTAGTTAAAGGCTATACTTTTATTATTTAAGCTTTTAGATTAAAAATTTGAGTCGTATTATTAGTCCATACTTGCCATGTCTAGCTAGAAATCTCTGAACCAAAGAAGTCATTTCTCACTCATCTTCAGGATGGAATTTTATTATTTTGATCCCAAAGGTCTCCTTGCTTATTCGATATTCTGATTGAGAGGAAGAAACGATTCTTTTTTTGAACCCATCACTTTCGCCCCGCACGCCTCGTTTTTACCATCCCAGCTCGCAATGAGATAAAGTGGGGGATGTAGGCCTCACATCTAGGGCCCTTGGGGGAGGTGCATTATGTGGATCTTTGACTCATACCATAAGGGCTGCGTAGAGCAGTGGGGCCGGGAGCGTAGCCTCACCAGAGCCAGCGCAGCCTATCCGCCCTCGTTCTACATGCACCTCAAGGATCCTCCCTCCCACCGAGAGATGATCGAGGCCTTGGAGACCCGCTTCAAGGCAGAGGAATGCAGCTTCAGAACCATCTTCGGCGTATTCCAGGGCCACAGGATCTATGCAGACAGAAAAGTTGCCGAGAAGATCGAGATCCTGACCCGCCACCAGGCCGAGCTTTATAACGTAGATGTCCGCCAGGACCAGCGCTACATGGCCGAGCATGACCTCTTTCCCTGCGGAGATCGAGACGAATCCCGATTCATACTCGACTTCAAGATCCCTTTGGCCACCCTGGAGATGCAGGTGACCGGCGATCCTTCCATGCCATCAGAGATCACCTGCATGAGTGCGCGTGGCCCGGCCCCCCCGGAGCTGCCAACAATGCAAGCGAGGCCCGGCCAGCCTGCCCGACGACAGTCGATTCATGTTCGACCGGATTCCCGGAAGGCAACCACGCCGCAGAGCTGCATCTTTATATGAGAATGATTACCAAATAGAGAACGGAGAAAATTTGTTAATAGTTGCGCGAAACCAACTTGCATCCCCAAAAAGCTTTTCGTTAGGTCATCATATCCGATGAACGAACAACTATAACCTTGAATGTCGGAATCATTTCCAATGAACGAAAGAACTATAACCTCGAATGTCGAAACCATTTCGACATAATACCGAAATGTTAAAGGAGATGCCCAATATGCTGAAACCCCCTTTCATCCATCGCGTCGATAACGACGAGGACCCGCTACCTCACGGAGGGGCGACAGACATCTTCGGAAGAGTGGTTTGGGCCTTGACCGAAGAAGAAGAGGAAGCTATGGTAAGAAAAATCCAGAGCGCCTTTGGTGGTTAAAGCAATGCGCATAGCCGTAGACTCCGATATTTTCTTATATGCAGTCATCGATCATAATCGCGATGTGCTAAGCAAGCGAAGCATTTTTCCCAGGGAAATAAAAAATTTTTGAGCCGCGCGAGTGGACACCCTCGCGTGGAGCTCTGCGTTCCCGTGTCGGTGTTTGCGGAAATTGTCAGCTTATGCATTCAACGAGAGGAAGAAGGCAAATTCTGCATTGACGACCTCTATAAGCTAGTAGACTTCTGGCAAGGATTGGACATAGTTGTTCTTCGCCCGAACAGAGCCGTTGCGGTGGCCTGCTACAATCTATATATGGATGAGACTGTCCGAGATAGTAGGCTAGGCCCAACGGATTTAGTTCATTTAGGGTATGCAATGGCCTACGATCTTGATTATCTCATAACAACAGACAAAACCCTGAGGAAATATAAGGTTCCGCCTCCATTCAAGCTTTTGGTGATACACCCTCAAGATATAGACGATATTTTCAGTCAGTATAAAAAGTAAGAATGCTTAATCACAGGGAAAAAGGTGAAGGTGACCGTAACCTCCCCCCATATCATTACTTTGCGGTTTGATCCATCTCCCAAATGCCAAAGGCATTATTCTCGGTATCCATACAGATTACGAAATAACCCATCCCGGGAACGGCCTGCTTTGGAACAATGATTTTGCCGCCCAGCTTTTCGACCTTTGCTGCATATTCGTCCACGGAAGGCACTCCGATGTACTCTGTAATTTGCTGGTCAGGGTGCATTCTCTTCATCATGCCTCCCATCGGTGCGCCATAAACGTCTATCATCATGTAATCCATGCCTGGAATGCCTTCTATCTTCCATCCAAAAAGGTTGGAATAGAATGTCTTCGCCCTTTGGATATCATCAGCCGGTATCTCAAAATGTACTATACTGGTCATTTCTTCTCTCCTCCGTATCGTGTTCTATCATTCTTGATTTTGCCTGATTTGTTCTCGTTGCATCTTCAGGCGTTTTTTTGGTTTAATCTAGCTATGTGATTGTAGGAGATAAGGCCGATCCGCGCGGGGCGAAAGTAATCCCGTTCTATTCTATTACATTTTTAAGAATATTGGCTGAATGCCCCAGAATAGCGGCATGGTGAGTCGGAGCACCTCCATGCTAAGGCCTGCTCACTTGCAAGATTACTTTCGCCCCGCGCGGCTAAGCTACTCATACCTATGAGTAGTTGTATCGCTCGGGGCCGTCCGATGCCCCCAAAGGCCTATTGGCACTCCCTGCTGGGCGGATTCATTCAGGCCGCCAAAAAAACGGATCAACGGCGGGCGAATATATGAATCACTGCCCGGGAGACTGGTGAAATGCTCGATCATCTCTGCAGCACTAATCCCTCAACGCCGAGAAATGCATAACCGCCGTGAGATTGCAGCACTTCCGCCAAGAACCATGAACCGGAAGAAGGTAAGTCTCCAAAAAGTTTGCATCAGATTGGGAAAGATACAGAGGTGGAATATGGACACAAATGAATTAGTTAAGTATGCAATGAAAAATATATATACCTATAAAAAAATGGCTCGCCGAGAATCTGATGTTGCCCTGCTCGTATTGAAACTAAAAATTAAGATGCGAAAAAAGATAGATGAGGCAAAATTGAAAGGCTTTTCCGACGAAGAAATCCTGGCAGATATGGCAATACGTCATACAATAAACATTCAGGAATTTTTATTGGAATCGGTAAAAATTGAAAGCAAGCAGAACCGGAACGGCTAAAGAGATCCTGGCAGAGGCCGACTTATCATATAAAACTATTTTTATACATCTCCAGTCAAGCCAGCGTTAGGAAGATCTCAATCATTCGTCTTCTCCTAAACTCCGGGAGATTTTAGTCACCATGTCAATCCGTGACATAATCCTACGTTGATCCGAGAGTCGAGTTTAAAAGGCTGCATGAAACAATTTCTTAAAAGCATCACGAATTTTAATATCATTTGATTGCTTTTGCCGAAAGTTATATGTAAATATAAAACGATTCCATCTGGGGCATTAAAAATGGAAAATAAAGACATAGACCTGATAGAATTAACCGCGCCATGCGGCCTGGACTGCTTTAATTGCCCGATCTATTTGGCTAATGAAAACGAAGAGGCTAGAAAACTTGTTGAGTCTAAGGCTCAAAAGTACGGCTTTCCGGCAGAAAAAGCCAGGTGCAAAGGATGCCGGGAACGAAACGGGGTCCCTCCGTTGGGCACCGAACAGTGTAAAGTATTCAAATGCACGAGTTTAAAGGGCATTGAATCTTGCGCTGATTGCTCAGATTTCCCCTGCGATAGCCTCCATCCATATGCAGAGTTCGCGTCAGATCTTCCACATAACACAAAAGTCTTCAATTTGGCACTGATGAGAAAGATGGGCAAAGAGAAATGGGCTAAAGAGAAGGCCAAAGCTGTAAGAGAGACATATTTCTGTGGGAAGTTCAACCTATGACTTCTTCCTTGGACCCCAAAGGGGCAGGGCATCCTACGTCACCGATCTGACTCGCTTTGATTGTTTTCTCAAAGCAGAAATCAGATCTAGATAGGCACTTCCTCTCAATCAGGTAGTGCGGATGTTCAGACTGGCATTGCGATCTCGATACATCTGCAAGCCACAGTTGGGGCAGAGATGAGATCGCTCTGCCAGTCATTCATTGCTGATTCAGGAAAAGGCTCTTGAGATCGATTCGTGTCCAGTTCTGATATTTTGGAATCTTTACCCATAGCTCTCTCTCTGATGGAATGGCTACGACTTTAAGCCGGGTGAAATCACCGGAAGGCCCGCCATTTTCAATATCGGTATCCAGAACATTCATCATCATCCTGGCATCGAATTTGCCTCTGTATTTCTCGCCCAGCCCTAGCAAGTTGCTTCGTCGAAGAGATGTATTATTTGGATCTCCATCGGGCAGCGCCATTCCCCAATCTGGATTTACAAAATGGTTCGTTGAAGCCAGGAAACCGTCCCTGCTTGGGATGGCTCTCTTTAAGTCGAAAGTCGCCCACTCATAGGATCTGGCCTCTCGCTCATCTGCCACATTTAGCAAAGTCGCCCAATCAATCCTGGAGGATTGGACTGCCGCGTCAAGCTGCTCTAATGTGGAAAAATCGAAGAGGAACGATCCAATATATGTAATTCTGCTCGGGAAAAAGATATTGCCGCCCGATGAAGAGCCATCATTGGCTTCCAGGAAAATCCCCTGATCGTTCATTCCGGTATGAATTTCCAGCTGAGTCAAACGGCACACGCTGGCCACCGAATGACTCCCATCGGTCGGATTATAAATGCAGACGATTGTATAATTAATGAAATCATTCGTCGTTGAATAAAAATCAAGATTTCTTCCTGCAACTGTGGACCCGTCCCTGGAATAGTCTTTCCATGCGAAAACAGCTGAGCAGCCTGCTGTAATATACGGAACTCTGCTGAGAATTGTCACATTCTCCAGAGATAACCCCGATGTCTCGGATATGCCTAATGCTATATCCCTGAATCTCTTGGGGTAATGGTTGAATCTATCCATTGAATCCGAAGCCAAGCGCGCATACGACATATTTTTTTCTTGAATAAAATAATTTATGACGCTGCAATTGTAATAATCATGAATCTGCTGCTTCAAGAGGTATCCCTCTTGCCTGCCCATTTCTCGATAACTTCCAGATAATTGCACGATCAGCAGCTTATCGATTCTGTAGAGCTTTCCATCTTCAAATTGCGATAATAACACCAAGCTGGAATTATCCTCCAACACCTGAGCCATGCAGGGGATTACTAAAAAATATGCGACCGTTAATAACGCTAATTGCCTCATAGCACTAGCTTTTACCATATAACTGCTATCCTTTTTTAAGACAAATAAAGATTTTGGCCATTCCGGGCGCTAATTTTTCGCGGATAAAATTAATCCTGAATGTCACAGATCCATCTTTGAAGATGCAGATGGGGCCAGCCACTGCCTGTAAATCTGGTCCCATTTTTCCAGCGCCGCGAACTCCTTTTGCCGCCTGGCCGGCACGCCCTTCACGCTAGGTCTGACGCTCTCAAAGCTCCTGCGCATCGAAGAAATGCTGCCGCCACATTCGTGCTCTTCGCGCCCGGGTCCTTTCCGCCAGGAGGCTTTGAATCAGGTCTTCGATCTTTCAGGCACGCCCCGGAAGATTTCGACCAGTATCCCATTGGCCTTCTGCAGCTCCATGGCTTTGAGGCTCGCAACTTGCTTAGGGAAAACGACCGAGGCCTCATGCCCAGTTGAAAGCAATATGACCAAGAGTCGGAACTCTAAATAAGTTTAAATTGAAGAAACTGTAATTTAATTTAGTCTAAGATCGAGGTGATACGCATAATTCCCACAGCCATCATAGATCTGCTTCTAACATACGACTGCAATTCCAATTGTCCGTATTGCTTTATGCGGCGGAAGGGGGATGCTATTTCCATGAAACCATCCACTTTGGATCGTTCAATTGATTGGGCCGTGGAAACTGGCGATCGAGTTATAGAAATAGTTTTTTTGGGCGGAGAGCCAACTTTGGAGCCTATGCTTATTGAAAGAGCCGTTCAGCGTGCAAAATTGTGGGAGTCGCTGCTGCCAATAAAATTCTATTTTACGATGACAAGCAACTTTTTGAATCTTGATGAAGGTATGATAAAAAAACTTGCACGGTTGAATGTAAGCTATCTGTTATCCGTTGATGGTTACGGGGAACGACACGATGTATCTCGGCCAGCAAAGACTATTGCTTCTCCATTTCAATTATTGATGGAAAGAATCGACACAATGAAAATATATCATCCTAGAATGGCAGCACGGGTAACATCAACACCTAAAACCGTCCCTTATTTGGAGAAGGATATGACAAAGCTGCATGAGATAGGTTTTAATCACTTCATAATTTCCCCTGCGACGGGTATATATTGGTCAGATGAATCTATAAACGATTATGTGGAGCAGGTGGCAAATTTTGCCATCAATAGAAAAACGTTAAAAGGTGAACTGATTCCTACAATCACTCCTATAGACGATAAACCAAATGGCAGAGCTTCTTGGGGATGCGGGGCAGGTAGAGGAAGATTTGCAGTTGACCCTTCCGGTGATATATTTTCTTGTGCTCGTTTTGCAGGACTGCACAATACAGACCGGTTGAAGCTTGGCGATATTTATTCAGGCGTCGATAAGATGGGAAATATCTTAAGGTTTCAGGATAAATCATATTATAGTCGACCGGGATGTCTCCATTGCTACATCAGAGAGAGATGCTTGGGTGGCTGCCCGGCGATTAATTGGGAAGATACTGGCAGTCTGACCACTCCTTCGCCAAACGAATGCCGAACAATAAAGGCGATGGAGTCTATTCGAGAAAAAGTTTATTTTAAAAGACACACTTGCTAATATCGTATTCGCCAAATATACTCAATATTCATTTAACTAATTGCAAAAAAACAGAAAGTATAAATACCTAGCGCAGGACTAGTTTTTTTGGAGTGATATCTGTGGGAGATTCGACAAAAGAGATAATAGCACTCTTGGAAGAAGTGCTAGCAAACGAAGCCTTAATTGATAAAATTGCGGATAGAGTAGCTGCAAGATGTGCCAAGCCAGAAAGAGTCCCGTTAGAGCAAGTATGGGAAAAAGCATTAAGTCGAGCAGAATTGAACCTCGCTGATGATATAAATCTCGAAAGAATAGTAGAGTTATATCCTTTGAGCAGCAAAGAGATCGAAATGGTAGTCGATCGGATTAAAACTAGCGGTTTCAAGGAGCGCTTGAGTTTAGAGATTATGCGAAAATTCGTTATTGAGCAGCTTGGTGACAACGAATTGCTGAACCGTCTAGCTGCCATTCAAAGAACTAGGAAGATGCCTGCAATAAGCGAAAAGGCCGGTTGCAGCCAGATGTTTAAAGATTGTGGAGCAATACATGGATGCGGCCAACCATATTACTGTGGGCCTGATTATTATTGTAGCTTTCCATTTGAATGTGGATGGCGATTTGAGGCTTGGCCCTGCTTTTCAAGTGATATTCAATGCGCGAAACATAGTGGTCACAGCGTAGTATAATTTTACTATTTTATTATATTTTTCTTGTGCCCTCAAGCAAGTCATCTCAGAGTTAAAAATGCCTCGCTTCTCTTTTTCGCCATCTTCAGTGATCCTCTTCCCGTAAACCTGATCCTCTTTCTTCAGAGCCCTAGACTCCCTCAACCACTTGGCTGACACGTCCTTCACCCCTTGCCTCACGTTCTCAAAGGTTCTGCTCATGATCACTCCAGAATTCGTGGCTCTTCACGCCAGGTTCCCTCCGCCAGGCGGCCTTGAATCACGTCCTCGATGGTTCAGGCCTGGCCCGGAAGATTTCGGCCAGGATCTCATTGGCCATCTGTAGCACCATTGCCTTGAGGCTCGCAGCCAAACCGAGTTCCTATTGTCAGTGCCAGCACTTAGCCAGCGAACCGGCCACGAGCGGCCACTCGATGATCAAAACAAAAGCAACCCCGCCTGATCTCGCTCCATGGCTGCCATTACCTTCAATCTCTGGATGGCCTCAATGGACTCGTGGCTTTTTTCTTCTTCATAATGCCTTAGGATCTCATCGAGGGATGTGCTCAGGCTGTAGACTTTCATAGGCCGCCCTTTTCTTTCCGACCTAATCTCGTATTCTGTGACCCAATTGTTTTCATGCAGCGTGCGCACTCCTACGCTCACCTCCGGCTGCCTCAGGCCGGTTCCTATCTCGATCTCCCTGGAAGTCGCTTCTTTCACATTCGCTAGATACGTGATCAGCGCTGCAGCACTCTTTGATAGATTCAGGCCTTGCAATGCTTCAACAAATTTCCTATCTCTATCATCCAGCACTTTAACTGTAGTCCGTTTTATTATAATCCCTTCTTATTTATACAAAATGTTACTCATACATAAATATTTTTCTCAGTTTCTGTATACAAAAAGCTCATCCTTTCGGTGCAATGTGTCGGGCCATCCTGTTCGATCATATGTCCACGCGCGATCTCAACAAGCGACGGCAAACGGATTCAGTTCTACTGACATGCAGGGGTCCTTTTTAGGGAGAGTGGGGGCAAAGTCATGGGTAGAAGGCATCGTTGGGAAACTAAGTCGCGACTTGCCCCTCCTTGGTTTTAATCTGTTTGAATAAATCGGCGCGGTACAGGCCGAAAAAGCGCTGAAGAGTCGGGACCTGGAGCCGCATGTGGCCGCCGACGATCCATGTTCAAACCGCAAAAGAGAGACTTCATACGAGTTTCCGCAACATAGGGTGCATGCGTCCTTCTAGCCTGACCAGAGCAAAGCGGCCCAAGCCAGGATCACGGCATGCGACCAGGACAGGCATATGCCTTAGCCCTACGGCAATGGCTTATCTATTCCAGCTTCCAAGTTCCCGAATAAATCCTGAAGCAATCCAGGATGTTCAAGTGCTTCAAGTCCTTTTCCAGTAGTCCTATAAGAGATCCCATTAACTGTCTCTATCAAACCCGTCTCAGTAAGTGAAGCTAAATATGGTTTAACAGTACTAAAATTCATCCTGGATACAAAAATAATTCTGGCCGTGCTCGTGCCGGTCACGCAGGTCTTAAGAATCTGAGTAAAGATCAGAGCTTTGCGTCTCTCTTCGAGCATCCTATCTGAAGTAATTATTTTTGGTATTTATGATTTTTGGATGGAGCCAAACGCGATAATCGCCAAGCGAAAGCGACGATCATGAACGGCCCCAGATGCCGCAATCATTTATCGTCTGCAGCCCTTTAGATATGATACATAATGATAGTTTAAAATATATTATTAGTACGACATAGTATCTATTGAGCTACAATCCTTCTGATCGATTACCTAACTAAGCTCGCTTTCGCTCCGCTATCAATTCAAATCACAATATCTTTATAAGAATAAACAATTATCTAAAGTCGAATCGGCCTCATGCGATGAACCCCTTTATTTCCAATGGACGAAATATTTAATACGTAATCTGATCTATTATCCACCTTCGACCTCTAATTCTTTATTATAATCTCCATTTCTTTTGACAGTTAATTAAAGAGATCCACCGGCTCAAACACTTCTGGCGCGAATTACCGACAAATCTGAACCAGGTATGGTACTTCGCCAGCCTCTGCCAGCAAACTTGGTCCTCCCTTCTTCAGAGCCATGGACCGCCTTCTGCAACCGGGCGAGCCTTATTCGCGGCCTGGCCTCATGCCCTCAAGGACCCCTGCCCATGATCATTCCAGGGAGAATGCTCTGTCCATATCGCGCCCTTCATTCCAAGTTCTCTCTCTGCCGGGCAGATGAGAATAATATTCTCGCGATCCTCAGTCCTGGCCCGGGCGCTCCTTGGCGGGCTGTAGCTCCAGCATATTCCGATTCGTAGATGACGGAGAGGGCCCCGTCTGGCTTCTTGTCTTTGAGTCCATTGGATGTCCGGCCAGTTCACGAGAACGCCGCCTCTTGCCTGGTTCAGTCCTGTTACATCTTGGGAAGCGCCTCGGCAGCCATTCGCGACGTGGTTCTTGGCCCTTCTCCGAAGCAGGTTGCTCGGTCGGCATTCCGCATCAGGTCCTCTTGGAATAGATCAACTGCAGCCGAATAAAGCCGCACCGCCTATTGGCATCAGGCGCGCAAATTGCCCACCTTAGTGCAACTTGCGGATCCCAAACCACGAAGATAACATGATTATCGGCGATTCACGAAACGAAAATCAGTGAACTTTTTATAATAAATAATATTGAATGTTAATGCTCTGCACCGTCCCAATGACTTTCAAGCACAAAGCCGTATCATCAATTTGTCCTGCCAAATATGCGTCTTTCCACTCCTTTGAGCAGGACCACATTTCAGCCGTCCCTTCGCCGACAGTCAAGACATAAAGCAATAGTTGGGCCCTTTCTATCCCAAAAGTTTTTCATAGGGAAATATATAAGAACCCTGAAGCGGTGAATAAGTCGAAGGCATTCCACTTTGCTCCTCAGCAAAAAATGTCATAGAACTAAAATATGCCAATAACTAGCTTTTACTGTATTTCTTTCTTTGCTTTGAAGGGCAGGGCAGCCTCGTGCACTGGAAGTACAAAACCATCGCCGCCCTGCTTTTCCTGACCAGCGGCCTATTGGGAGTCTTTGCC
>Ga0310040_1000630_pt1 | contig 31226 bp, 30 predicted proteins | sample EPASupsiteHSE623_FD_200237 | JGI IMG/M metagenome (GOLD analysis project Ga0310040, IMG submission 200237) | Bioremediated contaminated groundwater from EPA Superfund site, New Mexico - Sample HSE6-23 (v2) (version 2) | ecosystem: Environmental > Aquatic > Deep subsurface > Groundwater >... | reverse complement strand
CTTGCTCGGCACTATGGTAAGATTCATCTTCATCGAAAGTATCCGGAACAATTCGACGATATCTATCCCTTTAAGATCAAGAGAGATCCTTTCCCCCGAGGTCTTTATTCCGTTAAGCTTCGATTCGATCTTAGGAGTGTCCCCGGCAGGCGCCTCTTCCGCGTTTTGCTGCCGGTTGCCGGTTGCCGGCTGCGCAGGATCAACAGGCGCGGCAGAAGAAGTTTTTTCTTCGGTAGGTATTACGGCTTCCGGTGCCGGGGCTTTTTTAGGCGCGCCGGAGTCCGGGATCGCCGCCCCGCTCTCCGGGTTACCGCCGCCAGGAGGCGGATGCCCGGAATCAACCGGCTGCGCTGGCGGAGCGTCTTTATTCCCCTGGTCCGGGGCGTCGGAAGCGAAAACCGCATAACAACATACTATAAGAACAACAGTCGCCAATAAGCACCAAATGCCCGGATTATGGACGGAACTTTTGGACGATCTGATCTTAAGATTCATCGGCATAAACAAACTTTAAGAATACTGCGGTTGATAAAAGAACCCGGTTATCTTAATTCCCAGTCCTTGCCGTCCTTGCTCAACACTATCTTATCCACATAGATCTTTTTGACCGAGAGATCATTTAAAGAATCGCCGTCATTAAGAAGATATGTCTTGGAACTCTTGGTATCTTCAACCATCGCCTGCGGCTTCTCGGACCAAAGGATACCGACCAACTTCAGGCTGCTGATCGCCTGGGCCGTCTCGGCGGCAAGCAGGCTGTCCGCTTTTTCCGGCTCGACCGCGAAAATATTATGCTTACCGGCCGGTCCAAGCAGGTCCTTCAATTCCGGGGCTTTTTCCGCTACTGTCTCAACCGCAATGTCCCCCGATTCCCGCGAGAGCACTTTCTTAAGCCTTCCCGAGGAATCGCGCGACGCGGCCAGATAATCGTACAGCAAGAACAAGGTGGCCAACACCGCGACCGCAACAGACAATTGAACCGCGGTCTTGAGAGTAAACCGGACGGAGGACATTTGGAAAAGTGATCCCGCCGGCGCGTTCTTCTTATCCTCCCGGCCTCCTAACGGACGCAGGCCGATACCTGCCGGATTCCCGGGGTTCTCTATTATTTTCAACAGCCTTTCTTCCGGAGTAAGATTTTTATTTTCCATATATTATCATATATTCGCCGGTACCGCCGCAACTTTTACGTCATTATTTATAATGTCCCAGACAACCCGGGCGTCCACCGATACCCGGTTGGACATAATAAGTGCCTTAAGAGCGTTATGGCAAAGCATTGATATTCTGCGCGGATAGCCTTTGGTATAACGGTGTATCTCGGCGACCGCTTCGTCCGAGAAAAGCCCGACCCGGGAGTTGAATCCGGCCACCTTAAGGCGGTAATTGATCATTTCCCTGGTTTCCTGCTCGTCCAGCGGATTAAGCATATATTTCAGGCTGATCCTGTCCCATAAATTAGGCATCTGGCTCAATTTCGGCAGGACCTCAAGTTGTGACAACAACACCAGTTGCAGAAGCTTATATTCGTTAGTTTCATAATTCAGCAGCACACGCAGCACCTCCAGCGACATCTGATTCAACTTCTGGCATTCGTCAACTACCAGCACCACGGTCTTGTTCTCCTGCACGCCTTTCATAAACAGGTAATCTTTCAACATTTCCTTATAATCCAGAGTGGTAGGATTGGGCTTATTGATCTCCATCTTGAAGGTCCTTACCAGAGACTCCAGGAAGATCTGTTCGTTATCGTACGTGGGGTCTAATATAAGATGAAAGACGATGTCCTCCCTCTCTTTAAGCATCTGCAGCAGCCTGCGCGACAACGTGGTCTTGCCTACGCCGACATCCCCGAGAATCAGACTCAATCCCCTTTTTAAACGGATCTCCACCAGCAGGCGCATCAAGGCCGCGCGATGTTCCTGCGACTCGTAGAAGAACTCCGGGTCGGGACTGGTGGAAAATGGTTCTTTTTCCAACCCGAGAAGCCTGTAATAACTCATATTCTTTCTCCGGCTAGTGCGCTGTTAAATAAGTCCTTTAAACAGCGCACGGAGTAATCGAGAGTCGAAAATCGAAATTAGAAAAATAAATACCGGTTTAGATCGCGGTCAACTTTCTACTTTCGATTCTCAAGTATTAAGAACTTGTTTTACAATCTGCTAAATGCCGACTATTTTCTTGCGGATCAGGTGCAGCGGATAGCCTTCTTTGCTCAAAGTATTTATCCTGCGCAAGCGCGACCTGACCTCTTTCTCCTCATACATACGCTGGTTACCGGATTTGGCAAGCACCTGCAGCAACCCCATCGCGGTATAATAATTAAGAGTATGGTAAGGGATATTGAACTTTCTGACTACTTCCTGGGCGGTTATTTCTTTTTTCATCATCATTGGAAAGGCTTAGAGTTTGAGTAGTTACTATAACTACCGCATATCCCGCATTTACGATAAATATAGCATATTAAGTATGAATGTCAAGGAATATCCGCTGTCTATAAAGAGAATGGTTCTGGGTTCTGGGTTCTGGGTTCTGGGTTCTGGGTTCTGGGTTCTGGGTTCTGGGTTCTGGGTTCTGGGTTCTGGAATAGGAAGGACTAAACGGGGCGGCGCAGGAGCACAAGGATCGCCGAATGCGGGACGATGACGTATTTCCTGCCTTCGTATTCCATTTCGATCGCCGAACTGCGCAGGAAAATGCACTGATCCCCTTCTTGTGCCTGGAGGGGAAAATATTTCTGCCCGAATTCCTGGTTTGCCCAGGGTTCAGCTTCAAGAGCCGAAGGATCGGGAACAGGATAACCCGGGCCTGTCTTAACGACTACGCCTGTCTGTATTTTCTCTTTTTCCCTGACCCCTTGAGGAAGATAGAGACCGCTTCCGGTCTTCTCTTCCCCCTCATCGGGAAGAATCAACACCCTGTCGCCCACCACTATCAATTCCTTGTTCATTTTATTCCCGCCTTCAATTTCCTTAATTCTTCCGTTCTTTCATCCAGTAGGCCGCGGATCCTCGTATGTTCGGCTTTCGATATCCATTCGCTCTCCGCCGTTCTCTTCCTGTATTCAGCCAGTTCCTTTTCCTGATCAGCCGCCGCCTTCCTGCACACAGCTTCTCTATTCTCCGAGTCTCTCAATTTCTCGGCCAATTCTTTATTCTTCCGCGACAATTCCAGAAGATATTTCTCTTTTTCCTGGGCCTCCCTGCGCAAAGCCAGGTTGGAGGAGAATTCTCTTTCGGCGTCTTTCTGTGTCTGCAAGAAACGGGATTGTAGGGAATGATTCTCTTTCCGTAATTTATCCAATTCGCTTTTTTCTTTGTCCCCCCACCCCTTCAATCTCTGAATTTCCCTTTTCAATTCCGCCTCCTGCCGCCGCGCAAGGCCCAGTTCTTTCTCCAGCTCGTCGTGCAATATCTGATACTCATCGTTCGCCTTTTCCAGTTCGGCGCGCAGTCCCCTGATCTGCTGTTCAAAAACGTGTTTTACGGAGATCAACCCCTCTTTTCCCGGAGCCGGCGGATTGTCGACGCGCGGCTTTTCCTTCTTTTTGCCTCCGGGGCTGCGTTTGTGCGGGAATAAAAGAAGGACCGCTCCGGAACTCATCAGAATTATGATCAACAAAACAATAATCGTGTCCATAGTTTTTATTATCGGTAACGGCTAAGGTAACCCGGAACCCAACTTATCTTTCCTCCCCTTTCTTGATGGGAAGGACTAAGGAGGGGCGATAGCAGAGCAACTCGAGAGTCAAAAATCGAGATTTGATTCAATGGGAGTTCTCGATTGGGATCTAATTCAGATTTTCAATTATCAGGGACTTAAGACGCCAACTTATTCTTGATATCTTCGGGGATCGCCTGCGGATGCAGATCCTTATCCACACAGGCCATAACGGTTTTCCCGCGGCAAACAAGAACCCCCTTCTGATTCAATACGCTGTGTTCGAACTCGATCCTTACTGCCTGCATCCTGACTATTTCCGCGCTGATCTCCAGTTCATCGGCGTAGAACCCCGGATATTTATAATCGATTTCCTGGCGGCAGACAACGAACATTACGCCCGTCTCCGCCATAGTTTTCAAATCCAGCCCCTTGGAACGGAATAATTCCGTCCTCGCTTCTTCAAAGAAAGCGAGATAATTGGCGTAATAAACTACCCCGCCGGCGTCGGTATGATGATAATGTATCCTTTGTTTTATTATCAACCTATGCCTCCCCTAATCTTTGATTTTACCCGCGAACATTAAATACCGGCAACGGCCAAGGCAACTAAGCCCGTTTCGATATTGGGTTACGGTTACGTCTTAAAACCGCAGCCGAATGACGACTGACGATACGTCCGCCATTGGAACATTGGCGAGACTAGAATAAGGGCAGCGTAACCGTTACCGAAAAACGATATTCGAACTCAACATAAGAAACAGAAGCGCTGATCGCTATTCCCCGATGATCTTGATCAGTATTTTCTTATCGCGTCTGCCGTCGAACTCCCCGTAAAAGATCTGTTCCCACGGCCCGAAATCAAGCTTGCCGGCCGTGACCGCCACCACGACTTCCCTGCCCATTATCGTGCGTTTCAAATGAGCGTCGGCGTTGTCCTCGCCGGTCAGATTATGCCGGTATTTCTTCTTATCATACGGGGCGAGCGACTCCAGCCACCTCAAAAAGTCTGAATGCAGTCCCTCTTCATCGTCGTTTATGAACACGCTGGAGGTGATATGCATAGAGTTAACCAGGCATAACCCTTCCTTAATGCCGCTTTTGACGACCGCGTCACGGACATCGGGAGTAATATTCAGCAATTCCGACTGTTTCGAAGTGTTTATCGTAAGATAAGAAGTATAGTGCTTCACCGTTCCGTCACCTTGAAAACATCGAACGCGGAATCGAAATCATATACGTTCTTGAAATCGTCCGGAGAATCATCGTTTTCTTTCCCGAACATTCCCTCATCTATCATATTAAATACGATGTCTCCGAAAGCCTCCGTGTTCCTGATGCCCCAATGCTCCAGCACGGCCCTTAACATCGGGCCGTATTGTTTGATCCCGTACTCTTTTATCCCTTCCAGAAGTTCGCGCCCGCTGACATGGCCTTTTCTGTCAAGCCTGTTCTGGGTAAAACGCAGCGCCTCCATAACGAATTCATACGCGTCGCCTTTGTACCGCGGATCTTTCCCGGTTATTTTGTCTATACGCCTGCGGATATCTCCCGGCATTCCTGCACCTTTCTTGTATTGCCTATATGGGGTTTATTTATAATTTTAACATAACCGGGGCGCTTTACGCAACAATAAACGGCGCTCACTTATCCACAACCACGGTCTTGATCCTCGACGAATGCCCCGCAGTTATCCTGATCAGGCTTTTTGGAATGTCCAGATACCCGCTTAGAGCTTCTATCAACGCCTCGTTGGCTTTCCCTTCCCTGGCCGCAGCGCGTACCCAGACGGTCAGATTACCGTTCCCCTGATCTTCGACTTTTTTCACCCGCGCGTTAGGTTTTATCTTTATATGCAGCTTCATATATCGGCCAATTTAATAAGGCAAGTTTATAATCCCGGCGTCCGCACCGTGTTATACCGGATTTTTTTATTTTAACATAATTGGACGACGCCGACAATGAAAACCCGTGAAGCGCCCGGAAGGAACGTTCCACTTGCCAAGAGGCGCCGATTATGGTAATTTATGTTTTCAATGAAGACTCCACTCTGGAAATTTACCAATAAAGAAGGCGATTTCGCCTCCGGCACCGCCGGCATGGTCAAAACGTTGTATTTTCCGCTCTGCAACGATTTCCCTTTTATGTCTTCCGTGACTCCGGACCTGCGCGGCGACATCAAGACCGACTTCAATACTTTTCTTCTGGAACCCGTCTCCCGTCACTCCCTGCGTGATTCTAAAATAAGCAGGAATTTCTGGATTTATTTAAACAGCAGGACGGTCTGGTCGGCGACCGGCGTTTCCCGGGCTACGCCGACGGCAGGGCCGGATGAGACATTCCTGGAAGCGGGAATGTTCTGGCAGAAAATCACGCGCCGGAATAAACGGATAGGCTTAAAGGCGGAAATCACCTCTTTTGTGCCGTCCACAGGAGAACCGGTGGAGATTATGCTGGTGGAACTCACCAATACCTCATTCCGCAGTTTAAGCTTTATCCCCACTGCGGCCATACCGGTCTATGCCAGGTCGGCAAATAACCTGCATGATCACCGTCACGTGACTTCCCTGCTGACGCGCGTAAAAGAATCGAAAAACGGTATAACCGTAACCCCGACTCTTAGTTTTAACGAATCCGGTCACAAGAAAAACTCCACTTCTTATTTCGTTTTCGGAACGGATGATAACGCTAAAGGGCCGGAATATATTTACTCCTCGCAGGAAGAATTCACCGGGGAAAGATCCGATCTCGAGGCTCCCGACGCCGTATGGAAAAAAACATTGCCTGATAACCCCCCAAAATCGCAGGGAAAAGAACCCATGGCCGGTCTGCGTTTCCGCGCAAAACGCCTGAAAGCGAAAGAAAGCTGTTTTTTCGTGATAGTAATGGGAATATCCCCGCAGGGCACGGCCACCCCGGAAGAGTTCTTTTCGCGCTTCGATACCCGGGAGAAAGTCAACCCGGCCCTGGAATCCACAAAACGTTTTTGGGCGAAAAAAAGCGACAGTATCGCGGCCGAAACCGCCGATGCCGACTTCAACCGCTGGTTCCGCTGGGTCGGCGTCCAGCCGGTATTAAGAAAGATATTCGGGTGCTCCTTTCTCCCTGATTTTGATTACGGTAAAGGCGGCCGCGGCTGGCGCGACCTCTGGCAGGACTGCCTCTCTCTTATACTGCTCGACGAACCCGGTAAGGTAAGAGATCTGCTGATCAATAATTTCTCCGGCGTGCGCGTTGACGGTTCAAACGCCACCATTATCGGACAGCGTCCGGGAGAATTCCTTGCCGACAGGAACAATATCAGCCGCATCTGGATGGACCACGGAATCTGGCCGCTGATAACCACACTGCTTTATATCAATCAGACCGCCGATCTTGGCATTCTCCTGGAAGAAACATCTTACTTCCGCGACCACCTGCTTTCCCGCAACAGGGAAAGAGACCTGAACTGGAGCGAAGACAACGGCAGGCGGCTTACGTCAAAAAACGGGACCGTCTATAAAGGAACTCTGCTTGAACATATCCTGGTGGAGAATCTCGTGCAATTCTTCAATGTCGGCCCGCACAATCATATCCGCCTTGAGAACGCCGACTGGAATGACGGGCTGGATATGGCCGCCGAGAACGGGGAGAGCGTGGCTTTCAGCGCGCTATACGCGTACAACCTGGAGAACATCTGCGGCCTGCTGGAACGTATGGTAGATCAAAAGATAAGCGTCTTCAAAGAACTCTCCGCCCTGATCGACATCCCCGGGTATCCGGCGACTGATTACTCCCAGGCGCAAGAACGTATCGCCAAACTGAACGCGTATTTCGCTTCCGTGCGTAACGGCATCGAAGGAAATAAGATACAGCTGGACGCTAAAGAACTCATTGCGGATCTGCGGGCGAAAGCCGCGAGTATAGCCCGCCAGATACAGGAAACCGAATGGCTCCCGGAAGATTTCTTCAACGGATACTACGATAATCTTAAAAGGCCTGTGGAAGGTAAAATAAACGGAAAAATAAGAATGACTTTGACGGGGCAGGTTTTCCCGGTGATGTCCGGTATCGCCTCGCCCGGACAAATAACCGCCCTCTTTAGCAGCGCCCGCAAGCATCTGAAGGATACGAAACTCGGAGGATTCAGACTGAATACGGATTTCGGCGAAGAACAGCTTTCTTTAGGCAGGGCATTCTCTTTTGCGTATGGTGATAAGGAAAACGGCGCGTTCTTCAATCATATGTCGGTAATGTTCGCCTACGCTCTATATAACCGCGGGTTTGCCAAAGAAGGTTATGAAGTGATCTCTTCGATACAACGTATGGCGCTGGAAACCGCGGAGAGTAAGATTTACCCCTGCCTTCCGGAATACTTTAACGCGGAAGGCCGCGGGATGTACAGTTACCTTACCGGCTCGGCGAGTTGGTTTATATTCACTTATCTAACCCAGATATTCGGGGTAAGAGGTTCTTACGGAGATCTATTGATCGAGCCGAAGCTGGTAAAAGAACAATTCGGCGCCGGAAAAAAAGCGGCCGTATCCGCTTCCTTTGCCGGGAAGAAACTACGGGTTGAATTCTTTAATCCCGGACTTAAGGATTACGGCAAATACGCTATTCAAAAGGCCGTGCTGAACGGCCTGGAAATAACTTTCAATTCCCCCGCGTCCTCTCTGCGTATAGACAGAACCAAACTGCTGCAGCCTTCCTCTCCGGACAATCTCGTAGAGATATATTTAGGGTAACTAAGAAAACCGCGGCATGAAAGATGAGGGACGAAGGACGAAAAAACATCTTTCGTGCTTCATGCCATATTATTTAAGCTTCTTGGGATTTTATTGTGTTTCGGAAATAAGAAGTTCGGAACCAAAGGAAAAAGGTGAATGATGATAATGACCTGTTTGTTTTTGCGTCCTTCATGCCTCGTGCTTCGTCCTTCGTATAATTGCTGCTTCAGGCGGAAACTGCCGGCGCTGCGGAGAGGGTGATCTTCAGTGAATGCATAAAGTAAATCAGGAATAATCTTCCGTTTATAACCACGAACATACCGCCTTTTATGCGGCAGAAGAATTTTTCCACGTGTTCTCTGGTATCTTTGATCTTCAGAATATATAAGTACGGGCTGGGCTTATTTTCAAGCTCCTCTCCCGTCACTTCTTTAGCCATATAAACAAAATGGCGGCTGACAATACTATGGATACCTTCCTTATCGGAAACTTCGGTAGCCGCCAGTATCTTGCGCCTTTTCAGCGGTGAAGAAAGATTTTTAAAAACGATGTCTCTCATAGCTGCGCTCCGCTTTAGGCTCCGGGTTTAGTGCGCTGTGACATTAATTCTTAAAACAGCGCGCGGACGGTCTAATTTCGACTTTCTATTTTCAATGCGCCCAAATTACCCGATAAAAATCAGCCGGGATGCTCATAAAGGGATTATTAAGATTTTTTACCCCCGGCATCCCGGCGTCATCCCCTTGACCTTTGTGGCTGGCGGGGAAAACATTAACAATACTTTTTTAAAATGTTTGTTTTTTAGGCAATAAAAAATCTTACTCCTTTATTGTGAATAAATTATAACATACGCTGAATAGCTATTTCAAGTACCGAACAAGCCCGGAAAGAAAGCGCTTTCTTAAGGATGCTGATGCGGATCCCGGGTTAAAAAATCTTCTTCTCTTGACCTTTGAAGAATCTTACGATATTACTGCGATGCCGGAAAACTCCCAATAAACCGAATACGCCTCCCGCGGTTATCCACAGCGCCGGAAATCTAAAAACAACAAGGTATACCGGCAATAATATCCCCGCGGCCACAGAAGCGATAGATACGATCCTTGTTGTTACGAAAATAAGTATCCATGTCAGCAAAGTCAAGCCGAGGATCAATCCCAGGCCGTGAACACGCAATGCCAGCCCGATCAAAACGCCCAATGTAGTGGCGACGCCTTTGCCTCCCTTGAATCCGAGGAACACCGGCCAGTTATGCCCGGCAACGGCGGCGATCCCGCAGAAAAACTGCGGCAGCGCTCCCGGCAATCCGGATGTATTGTGCGCGGCTATAAAATCTCCCGCCACTATAACCGCCAATACGCCCTTCATAACATCTATAAACAACACTATTATTCCCGGCACTTTTCCCAGCACACGCAACGCATTGGTGGCGCCCACATTACCCGAACCCAATTTGCGGATATCTACGCCTTTAAGCAGCCGGCCCGCCAGGTAAGCGGTGGGAAAAGCTCCCAGCAGATAGCTAAGCGCTATCCCTGCAATTATCACTGCCATAAAGCACCCTCAAACCTTTCTTTATGTAAAGCAACCCGGAGATCATTGTCAGCGCGGCGGCAGTCCACCAGATAATCGGCGCGGCTTTCAGCTGCAGCAGCACCGTGATGACCGCGGCCATCTGCGCTAATGTGGTATATTTCCCCCATTTGCTGGGAATTATCTCTATCTTCTGACGGACCATATAAATAACCACCGAGCCGAGGACAATGATCACATCCCTGCTCAATACGATAAGCACCACCCAGAACGGGAATTTCAGCGCTAATTGCACTCCGGTGGAATCGCTCAACAATATGAAAGCGCTGATTAAAAGAAGCTTGTCTCCGATAGGATCCAGCACCAGTCCGGCCTTGGATTTCTGCCCTGACTTCCTGGCTATGTAACCGTCCACCGCGTCCGATATGCCGGCCAGGCAGAAAATCCCCAGCGCGATAAGCCGTAAGTACTCCCGGCAAGGCGCGTAATAAATGAGCGCGGCGATGAAAAACGGCACCGTAAGGATGCGGAACGTGGAGATCTTGTTCGCGAAATTCATTGGATCACCCTTAACCGCTGCGGCGGCCAGTAAATGAAGATCGCTTTGCCGAGAAGGTTTTCCTGCGGGACAAACCCCCAATAACGGCTGTCCTGGGACGAAGCGGAATTGTCCCCGAGGACAAAATACTGCCCCGGCGGCACGATGATCTTCCCGCCCTCTTTGCCGTACTCGCCGCGGTTATAATAATATCTGCCGCCGAATCCGCCTTCAAGTAAAGGCTGGCCGTTGACGAATATGGTTCCGTTCTTGATCTCCACGGTATCCCCGCCGGAAGCGACCAGCCTCTTGATAAAATCCTTCTTCGGGTCTTCGGGATAAATGAAAACCACGACATCCCCCGGAAGCGGCTTGCGCAACGCGGGCAGTCTTAAAGGAAGAAACGGCACTTTCGCTCCGAAAATGAATTTATTGACCAGTATCACATCTCCTTCCAGAAGCGTCGTTCTCATTGAGCCAGTGGGAATGCGGAATGCCTGCACGACAAATGTCCTGATGAACATCGCCAGGATAAAAGCGATCAGTATGGACTCTATCCACTCCCGGAGAACTTTTTTACCGCCGGCGTTAACCTTATTGTTTTTCATATCTTAAGCACCTCCCAAAAAGCTTCCTGGGGAATTTCCACTTTCCCGAACTGCTTAAGCCGCTTCTTCCCTTCCTTCTGCGCCTCCCAGAGTTTCCTTTTCCTGCTGATATCGCCTCCTGAACATCTGCTGGTTACGTGCTTGCCCAGCGCCCTGACTTTTTCGGACGCCAGTATCTGCCCGCCTATGGCCGCCTGGATCGCCACCTCAAAGGCCTGTTTGGGAATAACATCCTTCAACTTGGAAACAAGGGCGCGCGCCCTGCTGATCGCCTTGTCCTTGTGCATCAGGCAGGAAAAAGCATCGCATACCGAACCGTTCACCAATATATCAAGCTTTACGAGTTTGGTCGGCATATAGTCCTCGAATTCATAATCGAGAGAACCGTAACCGCGCGTGATCGACTTCATTTTGTCGTAGAAATCCACGATGATCTCCGACAAGGGAACATAAAACACCACTTTCATCCTGTCTTCGCCGTAGTATTCCGTGGATTCGAAGATACCGCGCCGAGACTTGGCCAGTTCGTAGACGGAATCTATGCTGTCCACAGGCACGATCATCAATAGTTTTACATAGGGCTCGAACGCCTCTTCGATATCCTGCGCCGCCGGCAGTTTGGCGGGCGTATCCACATCCAAAACCGTCCCGTCGGGAAGTTTAACGCGGTAAACCACGTTGGGTACCGTGAGGATCAGATTAAGATTATACTCCCTCTCCAGGCGTTCCTGCACGATCTCCATATGCAGCAGGCCGAGAAAACCGCAGCGGAATCCCGTGCCGAAAGACTGTGAGTTCTCCGGTTCGAACATAAACGAAGCGTCGGTAAGCTTAAGCTTATCCATAGCATCCCGCAAATAAGTGTAATCGCCCGGGTTAACCGGGTAAATCCCGCAGAAAACCAGCGATTTCGGGACACGGTAACCCGGCAGCACCGCGGAACAGGGATTCTTGAAATCGGTAATGGTATCGCCGATTATTATTTCCCTGGGATCCCTGATGTTACAGATAAAATACCCCACTTCGCCGCAGGAGAGACTGTCCGCCGGGCAGTATTTCAGGTTTTTAAAAGTCCCCATCTCCTCGATCTTGTAAGTTTTCCCGGAATGCATCACTTTAAGCTGGGTGCGGGCATCTATGGAACCGTCGAATATCCTGGCGAACACCACCACTCCCCGGTAAGGATCGAACCTGCTGTCGAAAACCAGCGCTTTCGTGGGATTTGCGCTTTCTCCCCCGGGTGGAGGCACCAATTCAATCACCTTCTCCAGCAGATCGATCACACCTTTACCTTCCTTGGCTGAACAGAGCACTATCTCCTCTTCGCTGAAGCCGAACACGCTGTTGATCTGCCTGATAACGCGCGGCACATCCGAAGAAACCAGGTCTATTTTGTTGATCACCGGAATGATCTTAAGTTTATTCTCCTTCGCCAGGTAATAATTGGCGACCGTTTGCGCTTCAACCCCCTGTCCGGCGTCGATAAGCAGCACCGCCCCTTCGCAGGCGGCCAAAGACTTGGAGACTTCATAACTGAAATCCACGTGTCCGGGAGTATCTATCAAATTAAAGGTATATTCTTTGCCGTCGCGGCTGCGGTAGGAAAGCCTGACCATAGAAGCTTTGATGGTAATGCCCCGCTCCCGCTCCAGGTCCATATCATCCAGAAGCTGATCCCTTCTATTACGGACATCCACCGCTCCCGTCAACTCCAGGATCCTGTCGGCAAGGGTGGATTTACCGTGGTCTATATGCGCGATTATGGAAAAATTACGTATCAAGTTTCTGTCCATATTATTTCCTGTCCGAGAGGACCGCCGACATCCTGGCAACCACTTCTTCTATACCGATGCCGGTGGTATCGATGTATACGGCGTCGGGCGCCCGGCGCAAAGGGGCGAACTCGCGCGTGGAATCTATATTATCGCGGTTTTTCAGATCCTGCGCCACGTCTTCGATCTTCAGTTCCGGATTGGCGCCTTTCAATTCCAGATAACGCCTTTTTGCCCGTTCCTCTGATCCGGCATCGATATAAAACTTTATTTCCGCGTCGGGAAAAACGTACGTGCCGATATCCCTGCCGTCTAAGATGCTGTCTTTAGAACGGCCCAGCCTCCTCTGTATCTCTACCAGGATCTGCCTGACTTCTTTGACCTTAGCCAAATCGGAGACAACCCTGGTAATGCGCGGCTGCCTGATCTCGAAAGAAACGTCTTTACCGTCCAGCAGGACTTTAAGGGAACCATCGCCGCCGTACTGCAGGTCCACCGAGGTCTCGGACGCCATCTTCGCCAGCCGGCGGGTATCTTCGAAACCGATCCCCTGTTCAAGCGCTTTTAAAGTGAGCGCGCGGTACATCGCTCCCGTATCAAGGTAAGTAAAACCAAGCTTCATCGCCAACTTCCTGGCGACGGTGCTCTTCCCCGCGCCTGCCGGACCGTCCACCGCGATTACCATAAGATCACTCCCGTTCAAGCAGACGCCGTTTCAACGAGGCGCGCGAAAGTATTTTTTCCAGCGCGGCCGCATCGCCCCGGGAGATCGCCGACTTGAGCGTTCTGAATCTGCCCTCGAACACCGTCATCGCCCGCACGATATTCTTTTTATTGCTCATCATTATGTCCGCCCAGAGACGGCTGTCGGAAGCGGCGATACGCGTAGTATCCCTGAAACCGCCGGCGGCTAACTTCAGAAAGGCTTCCGGCAAAGACCCGACGAGAGAGAAGGCCACGGTATGCGGCAGGTGACTGACATAAGCTATTGCTCTGTCATGGGCCGCCGGGCTCATAACTATCACGCGGGAACCGATAGCGCGCCATAATTTAGCGGCTATCGCGGCATCCCGGCCGTTTCCGGTAATTACGCAGACGGAATCTCCGAAGAGTTCCGGATACGCGTTTTCCGGACCTTTTTTCTCGGAACCCGCCAAAGGATGGCATCCGACATAACGGCCGAAATAACGCGAGAGGACTTTGTCCACTTCGGCTTTTGTGCTGCAGACATCTATCACCAGACAGTCTCTGCCGGTCAATGAAGCGGCCTTCGGGGCCAGGGCCTTTACCGCTCCCGGCGGCACCGCGAAAACCAGCAGGTCCGCGCCTGTGACGGCGGACAACGAATCGGAACCGGTATCTATAAGGCCTTTCTTCAGCGCGGCATCAACGGTAGACCGCCGCCTGCTTATTCCCACGACCTGCCCGGCGAGTTTATTTTTCTTGAGCGCGGCGGCAAATGAACCGCCTATCAGCCCCACGCCTATGACCGCTGCTTTTTTGAACTGCGGCATTATAATTCTCTCCCCAGCAAAGCTGCCATTTTCTTAAGATCATCCATCAGGGCGTAGAAATTGGACGGCAGGAGCGACTGCGCCCCGTCGGAAAGCGCGTCCTCCGGATGACTGTGCACTTCGATGATCAAACCGTCGGCCCCGGCGGCAAGCGCCGCTCTGGATAAAGCGGGGACCAATCCCCATTTCCCGGCGGCGTGGCTGGGATCGACTATCACCGGCAGATGCGACAATTGTTTGGCCACGGGGATCGCGCTGATATCGAGGGTGCTGCGGGTGGAATCCTCGAAAGTCCTTATCCCGCGTTCACAAAGAATAACATTGAGATTGCCTCCCGAGGCTATATATTCCGCCGACATTAACAGGTCTTTCACCGTGGAAGCCATCCCCCTCTTCAACATTACCGGTTTTCTGGTCAAGCCTACTTCTTTAAGCAGGTTAAAATTCTGCATATTGCGCGCGCCTATCTGCAGGATATCCACATACTCGGCAACCAGGCCGACATCGCGGGGATCCATCACTTCGCTTACGGTAACCATTCCCAGCTCGTTGCCGGCTTTCCTAAGATGTTTCAACCCTTCTTCGCCCAGCCCCTGAAAGCTGTAAGGCGAGGTCCTGGGTTTGAAAGCCCCTCCGCGCAAAACGCTTGCCCCGGCTTTCTTGACTTCCGCCGCCACCTCGTAGAGCGTTTTATAGTCTTCGATAGCGCAGGGACCGGCCATAACCACCAGCTTCTTGCCGCCGATCTGCACGCCCCGGCCGGCGTCGATAACCGAACCTTCCGGACGTATTTCGCGCGAAACCAGTTTGTAAGGCGCCAGCACCGGCATAACCTTTTCCACTCCCGGGAATACTTCCAAAGGAGTGACCCGGAGCACGTCTTCCGGTCCGATCACGCCCACGATAGTTCTTTCCGTGCCTTTCGATACATGCGGGGTCAATCCCAGTTTACGGACTTTATCCAGTAAATGATCGACCTGCTCTTCCGTGGCATCGGGCCTGAACACTATAATCATCTGCAACCTCCGTTAGTTGGCTTACGAATCCGGCGATACTTATCTTACGCCGCGCGGGACAGCACTTTCTTCATCGCGGCGATGAATTTCTCGTTCTCTTTCCTGGTCCCGATGGTTACCCTGATAAAATTCTTCAGGCCGTACTGTTTCATATCCCTGACGATAACCCCGCATTTAAGTAATTCTTTGAAAACCCCGACCCCGTCCCTGCCCGCGTCTATCAGCAGAAAATTAGCCGCCGACTGGACATAAGCGATGCCCATTTTGCCGAGGGCGGTATAAAGATAGTCCTTCCCCTGCAAGACAGCCGAGCGCGTCTTTTCCAGGAACCTACGGTCATCCAGGGCGGCGCAGGCCGCGGATTGAGCGAGCGAGTTTATATTAAACGGCTGGCGCACTCTTTCCATAAAAGAAATCAGTTCCGGACGGCCTACGGCGTATCCCAGCCTTATGCCGGCCAGACCGTAGGCTTTAGAGAAAGTCTTCATCACTATCACGTTGGCGCTGTTTATATAATTCACTCCGAAGGGGAAATCGTCCGTGTCGGTAAAACTATCATAGGCCTCGTCCAGCACCACGATCACATTTTCCGGGATCCCGGAAAGAAACTCCTCCAATTCGCAGCGCGCCACGTAAGTGCCGGTGGGATTATTGGGATTGGCGATGAAAACAAGTTTTGTTTTCCTGTCTATCTTCTTCCTAAGCGCCTCCAGGTCGTACTTGAAATACCGCAAAGGGACCTTCAGGACTTTCCTGCCGTTGACCGCCGACACTATCTCGTATTCCAGGAACGTCAGATCGGCGGTAACGATATTCTCGTCATTCTCCACGAATGTCCTGATGAGCATATCTATCAATTCGTCGGAACCGTTTCCGAGCACGAAGTTCGCCGGATCCAGCCGCATCATCCTGGAAAGTTTTCTCTTTAAATAAAACCCCTGGCTGTCCGGATAACGGTTCAGTTTAGGGAGGGCCTTTCTGACCGCTTCTACGGCTTTCGGCGAGGGACCGAACGCGTTTTCATTGGAGGCGAGTTTGATCACTTCCTTTAACCCGAGTTCTCTTTTAGTCTCTTCTATCGGTTTGCCCGCGATGTAAGGCGTAACCGCCAGTATGTTTTTTCTTACAAGGTTCTCCATCTATCTCTCCACGAGGATCGACCCTTATCAATATCCGGTTTAAACCGGATACGAACCGAGGATCTTCATAAACTTACATTTATTTTCCAGCGCCGCCAGGGCTTTTCCTACGTTTTTATCTTGTTTATGCCCGCACAGATCCACAAAAAAATAATAATCCCAGGCTTTTTTCTTGGAAGGCCGCGACTCTATCCTCGTCAAATTCACCCCGTATTTCCTGAAAGGCAGAAGCATATCGTATAAAGCGCCGACTTTGTCCTTTATCGAGAACATTATCGAGGTCCTGTCGTTGCCCGTGGGTGCCGCCTCGGTCTTCCCTATCACCAGGAACCTGGTTATGTTATGCGGAGAATCTTCAATAGCCGCCGCCGCCACATTCAACTTGTACACTTTCGCCGCCAGCATAGATGAAATAGACGCGCTGTACTTCTCTCCCGCGGCTATTTCCGCCGCCCGGGTAGTGCTGGATACTTCTATTTTTTCAACCGCCGGCAGGTTCTGCTGCAGCCATATGCGGCACTGCCCGAAGACCTGCGGGATCGAATATATCTTCCGGATCTTATTCTTGGGACAATTCGCGAGCAGGTTATGCGAGATATCCAGCATAAGCTGGCTGCATATCTTCAAGTCCGATTCATTGAACATATCCATAGTGTGGCTGACCGCGCCTTCTATGGAGTTCTCGATCGGCACCACCCCGTAATCGGCCGTGTCCCGCTGCACCTGCAGGAAAACATCCGTGATACTCTGGCAGCCTATGGATACCACCTGGGACCCGAAACGCTTCAGTGCCGCCAAATGGCTGAAACTTGCTTCCGGCCCGAGATACGCCACCTTGAGCGGCGATCCCAAGGAAAGACTATAGGACATTATCTCGCTATAGACGGCTTCCAGGGCCTTATTGCTCAACGGCCCTTTATTCAACGCGGCTATCCTGCGCAAGACTTCGCTCTCCCTGTCCGGAGAATACAGGCTCTTTCCGCTGCTGCGTTTCAGACGGGAGATCATACTGCTGACGCCCGCGCGCCGGTTGAGCAATTCTATTAATTTTTTATCCAGGCTGTCAATCTGCGACCGCAGGCTGTTCAGGCTCATTACCGCCCTCCTTATTTTCCCGCTCCTGCGCCGCGATCGACTGCTGCATACCGGCGAGAGCAGCTGCCCCTACTTCAATGCTGTCTAATTTAGGCATATCCTCTATTGAATTCAAACCGAAATATTCCAGGAACTGTCTGGTCGTGCCGAAAACAAACGGCCTGCCCGGAGCGTTCTTCTTCCCGGTTATCCTGATGAGATTCCTCTCCTGCAGGCTCTTCATTACCCCGTCGATGTTAACACTGCGCAAAGACTGAACTTCCTGCTTGGTGACCGGCTGTTTATAGGCGATTATCGCCAGGGTTTCCATCGCCGGGCGGGAAAGTTTATCATTGCGCCGCTGCCTGTACAACTTGCGCACGAACCCGGAAAACCCGGAAGCTGTGGTCATCCTGAATCCACCGGCGACCTCGTCGATCCGCACGCCCCTGGCGCTGGCCTCATATTCCTGTTTAAGCTGCTCTATCGCCTGCTTCACCATAGCAGTATCGGATCCGGGAATCAGAGAACGTATCTGTTCAACGCTTACAGGCTGTTCTGCGGCAAACAACAAAGCCTCCACAACCGCGGTAATATTATCTGCCATAATCGCTCGTCTCCCGGTTTTAAGCCGAGGCTCCTTCTTGATATCAGAATTCAATAAGATTATCGCTGTCCGCCCGCTTCAGGGAATAACACCCGAAGCGTTAAAAAGATTTAGTCTGTTTATATACTTCGTTCAATAGTTCCTCGGTGCTGCCGGGATCGGGCATCCTCTCCAAAGCTTTCCTGATCATCGCGGAGGCTTCGGACTTTTTATACTCAAGCCTGGTAAGGACCTCCACCGCTTCTTCCTCTATGTCGGCGGAAGATAAGGATTCCGGATTTCTTTCCCTCTGCGGAATATCACTCTCCTGTATCAGGCAGAACTTACCGACCTTATTCTGCAGCTTTGCCACGATCTCTTTGGCGCGCTGCTGCCCTATCCCCGGCAAAGTCTTGAGAAAACTCACGTCACCTGCGTCAATTGCCCTGGCTATGGAAGCTATAGGCTGGTTCAACGCTTTCAAAGCGGCGCGCGGACCTATCCCGGAAACCGTGATAAAAACCTGAAAGAATTCTTTTTCTATCTCGTTCAGGAACCCGAAGAGCACCGGAGTGCTTCTTGAAGGTTCCACCTGATGAAAATGATAGGTGATCAAGTTGATCTGCGAACCATCCGGGGCGTCGCACTGCAAACGGGACATCACCGCAGCCGGAACGAAAATCTCATACAAAATACCATAAGACTCTATGACCAGAGAATTGGCATTCTTCTGAACAACTTTTCCGGAAATACCTACTATCATATTTTAGACCTGCAGATGAAAGAATGGCCTATGGCCAGGGCCAGGGCGTCGGTAATATCCATATAAGCCGGGGTTTCCTTCATCCCCAACAAATCCATTACCATTTTCTGCACCTGCTGTTTGGAAGCGAGCCCTTTGCCGACTATGGCCTTTTTTATCCTGGTCGCCGCGTATTCCGCTTGAGTGACTCCGGCCATAGCGCAGGCGAGGCAGATAACGCCGCGCGCGTGCCCCAATACGTATGAAGTGGCGGGATGGGCATAATGAGAATAAATTTTTTCCAGTACCGCCGCCTCCGGACGGAATTCGTTCAATATCGATTCTACCGCGGTATATATCTTTTCAAGCCGGACAGGAAGACACTCTTGCGTCTTGGTCTCGATTATCCCCGCCTCCAGCAGCCTGAAAACGGGACCGGAAACTTCAATCAAACCGTACCCCGTAACTCCCAACGCAGGGTCAATGCCCAATATTCTCATACAGCCCGGCCATTCTATTCTTCGCTCTCGGCTATCTTAGACATTATCTCGTCGGGGATATCAAAATTGGCATACACGTTCTGGACGTCATCGTGTTCTTCCAGCGACTCTATCAACGACAGCAGCTGCTTGGCATCGCTCTCGTTGACCTTGACGGTGGAGGAAGGGATCATTGTCAGATCCGCCGATTGTATCTTGATATTTTTGTTCTGAAGCGCTTGTTTGACGTTCTCCAGATCCTGCTGGGCGGTGGTGATCTCGTAGTTGGTGTCGTCTTCGGTCTTAAAATCTTCCGCGCCGGCTTCCAACGCGACATTCATAAGCTCGTCTTCCTTAACCTGGCTCTTCTCGACAAGAATATACCCTTTCTTGGCGAACATCCAGCTGACTGAACCAGCCCCGGCCATATTGGCGTTTTTCTTGGACATAATGTTGCGCACTTCGGCGGTGGTCCTGTTCTTGTTGTCCGTCAAGGCTTCCACCATCATCGCCACTCCTCCCGGACCGTAGCCCTCATACATCACATTCTCATACGTAATCCCCGGCAACTCCCCGGTACCTCTTTTGATGGCCATTTTCACGTTATCATTAGGCATATTCGCTTCTTTAGCCTTAACCATCACCGCACGAAGTTTAAAGTTAGTCTCCGGATTACCGCCGCCTTCGCGGGCCGCGACCGTCAATTCTTTTATGATCTTGGTATAGACCTGCCCTTTTTTAGCGTCCAAGGCGGCTTTCTTATGCTTGATACCTGCCCATTTTGAATGTCCTGACATCTTACTGCCTCCTTAAATGAGCGGATAACCTACGGAACCGTAAGTTATAGCCCCGAACATTCGGGGCGTCCGCGAATTTAATCCCGCGCATGCGGAACATTTGTTACACCATTAACCACAAACTAACGGCCGCGATTTATAAACGCGGTAAAAACCGGGATAGATAGAAAATAAGCCGGGTTCTGTCTGGCGCGGATATGACTCCGCGCCAAGCGGCGATTCCTCTGAACCTGCGATGTTGCCATCGCAATCGAGCAGCCTACCCGAGACTGATAGCGGGACGGGTAAATCCCTCATCTCCTATTCGGCCTTGCTCCACGTAGAGATTGCGGCGTTTCACTTTCCCCGGTTTCCCGGGGAAACTCGTCTCTGTAGCTCTCCCGCTTCTAAAAACGGGTCCCCTGAAGGGGATTCCGCCGGCCGGGTTAACAGCCGGGGTGGGCGTTACCCACTACGTTACCCACAGGAGCCCGGACTTTCCTCCCGCCGGCAATACACCGGCGAGCCGCCGCTTTCTATCTATCCCGCATCCTTCGCCTGCTGCACCGCCTGATTGGCAAGTTTATCAGCACCCTTGTTATTTTCTCTCGGAATGTGCCTGACGGAAACCTCTTTAAAAGCGGGGATCAATCGTTTTGCCTGCAGATAGAGCGCCATTATCTCCGCGCTCCTGACTTTATAAAGGCCGTTTATCTGCCGGCAAACCAGTTCACTGTCCGTATTTATCACTATTTTCTCCGCCTTAAGGAGCAGCGCCTCCTGCAAAGCGTGGATTAAAGCGGTATATTCTGCGTAGTTATTGGTGGCGTGCCCCAAGTAAACCGATATATTACGGACAACCTGCCCGGCATCGATTATTATGACGCCGATCCCGGCAGGCCCGGGATTGCCTTTGGACGCGCCGTCTATATATATCTCAAGCTCTTGCATCCCGCTCATTCGAGATAAAGGATCCTGTTGCACATTTCACAGGTCACCAGGTTATCATACATACTGATCATATTGATCACCTGCGGAGGAACGAACATATGACACCCGCCGCAAGACGTCCCCTGCACGGGCACAAGCGCCAGTCCGCCGCGGATCTTCAGTATCCTGTCATATTGCGCCAGCACTTCCGGACGCAAGAGCGGAGTGATCTGTTTTCGCTGCGTCTCAAGACAAACGAGTTTATCGTCTATTTCCTTTATCTCCGCCTCAACCTCTTTCTTCTGGCCGGCGAATACGCGCTCTTCTGCGGCCAGCAAGGCTTTGCCTTTCTCCATCTCGACGCGTGAAGCGTCCATACGTTCCATCACTTCGAGTATTTTATCCTCAATAAGGGATTTATCGGCCTTGCCGCCTTCGATCTGCTGCTGCATTGTATGATATTCTTTGTTTGTCTTCAGTTGATAAAGCTGCCCCTGAAGTTTAAGGATACTTTCTTCCTTGGCCGCGAGTTCTCCCTCTCTATCCTTCTTCTGCTTTTGCAGATCCAGGACGGTTTTTTCCAAACCCGAGAGTATGCCGCGTTTGACCTCGAAAGCCGCTTCCAACTCCGCTATCTTCGCCGGTTTTTCTTCTTTTATCCTTCTCAAGCCGTATATCTGTATATCCACCTGCTGTAATTCCAGCAAATGCTGAAGCTGCGTTTTTAAATCAGTATTCATAAGTCCTTATCTTTCCGTCTTTCTTGCTTAAAGACCAAACAAATGAATTAATGGGCGATACAGGACTCGGACCTGTGACCTTTGCGATGTGAACGCAACGCTCTAACCAACTGAGCTAATCGCCCGTAAACTTTAGAAACAGTCCATAGACTTATAGTCCACAGACCATAGTTAACTATTATAAAACACCTAACGAAAACTCCAAGAACTCAAGACCGGAACAATTGAGCATTAAGAAATTGACCGCAATTGAACTTATTTATGCTCTATACTTCACCACTAAAGTGGTGAAGTATGGGCCCACAGGGATTCGGACCCCGGACCAAGTGATTATGAGTCACTCCCGACGCGAACCATTGGTTCGGTCGGGACCCCGACTTTTCCTATTAATTCTTTCAGCAACGTCGGGGCTGCTCTAACTAATTATTTCAAAGAAACATCTATGGGCCCACAGGGATTCGGACCCCGGACCAAGTGATTATGAGTCACCTGCTCTAACCACTGAGCTATGGGCCCCAAACTTGTCAAATATTCCATCCTTGATTATCTTCTCAAGGAAATCTTTACGCTTGAACGCTTTTAACCTGCGTTCCGCCTTACGGGCATCTTCAATTCTATCAAATCTCTGACTAAAAACCATTTCGGAATTAGAAAATCTTCTGCTGGAATGATGTTTGCCCTGCTTATGCTCTTTGAACCTTCTGCCTATATCTACTGTACTGCCGATATAATACCGTCCGCTATCAGCACTTCGAATGATATATACATATCCTCCAAGAGTCATCCGGTATCAACCGTTATGAGTCACTCCCGACGCTCCGAAATACTTTCGGAGGTCGGGACCCCGACTTTTCCCATCAATTCTTTCAGCAACGTCGGGGCTGCTCTAACCAATTTAGACACAAATCCAAGGTTCAAAGAATCCCGACCTTTCCAATTAATTCATTTAGCGACGTCGGGACTGAGCTATGGACCCCAAAACTTCTATTACTTAAATCTTCTATTTATATCAATTTTACGACTGATGCTGTAGATACTCTTCATAGTGCGCTGTTAAATAAGTTATTTAAAACAACTCACAGAGCAACTCCGAAGCCTGTATGGAATACAGGGTCGGAGTCCCGACTTGCAAATAATATTGCAACGTCGGGATCGAGAGCCGAAAATCGAGATTTGATTCGCTGGAAGTTCTCGATTACGATCTAATTCGATTATCAGAAACTTATGTAACAATATACTGGAAGCAAAACAGCGCCGTATTTTAGAGAATTTTAGCGCGGAATATTTTCCGGACGGAAGTATTGAATATACATCGCGCCGCCGGCCTGCAAAGCTTCCCAAAAGCATTTTAAATGAAGCTTTAGTATACCAAACTTATCGCCGCCAAGCAAGAAATAAAAACCCCCGCTCCGGCAGCGTGAAATCCGCATTCTTCACTCCCCCGGCACCACCGATCCGCGTATCAATTTATTCTGTTCCTTTAATATCGTACAACATTCATCGTAACAAAGCGCTGATCTTGCCAATCCTCTCCGGAAAGAAAGAAGTTCATTTAACCACAACTCTCTCAAGGGCATATTGCGGATATTCAGTCCGGGGATCACCCTATATTGCTGCGGACAATGAAGCACATCGCCGTTGGCGTCTATGGAAAGTATATAATAATTGGTAAAACATCCCGCCCCTTCCGCTCCCACGGACAGCCCCGTAATGTTCTCTTCAACCGCCCAGTTACCGGCATACATCACTTTCTTTTCCTGCCCGCAAGCAGCGAGCATCTGCCTGAATTCTGCCGATTGCTCCCGATCAAGCTGCAAATCGGAATAGCCGGGCAGCCCCATATCGATCAGTTTGAGAATATTCAATGATTCTATATTCTTATATTTGTTCACGAACTTAACCATTTCCGGGAAATAGCCGTAATTATGCCGCGTTATCACCATATTCACCAAAACGCGTATTTTGCTTGACGTTTTCTCCAATGTGTCGAGAAATTCCGTAATATTCGGAAAATACTCCTTTTTATTCACCGCCGGCCTCAAGCTGTGCTGCAGACCGGCAAAAGGAGCGTCCAGGCTAAGCAACAGTATGTCCCATCCGTAACCGCTCATCTCTGCGGCCAGGCCGCCGTTGAGCATACTGCCGTTGGTAGTCATTGAGCCGGTCAAACCCAATTCTTTTATTTTACGCATAATCCGGCGGATATCTTGCCTGCAGAAAGGCTCGCCGCGCATACCTCCGATATTGATCTCTCTAACCTTAAGATTGCGGGCGTCCTCGAAGAGCCCGAACAACTCCTCCGCGCTTAATTCGCTTCCCTTCCCGTTGCTCCTTCCGTCATCTATCCTTCCGCCGCGGCAATAAACACAGGAAAGATTGCAGGTGCCGGTCAACATTAAAGCAATGGTTTCCGGCCCGGTACGCGGATCGTTCAAACCTGTCCTTACTCTCTCGATCGTCTGTTTGTCCATAATCCGACACGCTCCCGGGGAATGAAACTCCCCGGGCTTGAAGCCCGGGGTTTCTCTGCTACTTGAGCGAAATTCCTCCGAAGCAGTCCCCCTCTTTATACCTTTTTCGTTCACCCTGCGCATTCATCCCCAGGCTTAAGCCTGGGGTTTTCTGCGTAGGAGAATAAATTACGGATTTCTTTTCAAGGAATCAAAATGCCTGAATCTTTTCCTCAATCCTCGGGCTTCATGATTAACGCAAAAAAGACACCCCCGGCAGACTTCCGGGAGTTCCTTGCCGCCGATGAAATTACGCAAAAAAGAAGCATACTCTTCGCCTTTCAGGAATTCAACGAGGCTGCCTGAATCAAGATAATTAAAAGAGAACTGTTTGTCGTATCTGAACTGGCAAATAGGAACATTACCGTTATAACAGATCGACAATGTTGTCAACGGCATATAACATCCGAGGCTGATCCCGCGCCCGTTCCGCAGCGATACCCCGTTATCATCTCCGGCGGCCGGCTGTTTTGCCGGGGCCACGTTTTCACTATGCCGCGCGAGCTCGCCGATATTGGAATCTATGCCCAGTTCCTCGAGCATTCTGCCGGCACGGCGCAGGTCGTCTTCCGGCACCGCAGCGGCGGCTAAAGCGGCCTGTTCAGCCGTGTAGCACCTCAACTGCTGGAAAAAGAAGAAATTTATCCTGTGCCCGCGCAGGTGCCCGATGACCCCGGGCAATTTATCGCAATTGTTTTTCAGGAGCGTAAACATAATGTCAACCGACGGTACCGGGCTGTTATATATATTCTTGAATTTAGTCACGGCGGAAAGTATTTCCAGAGTATGCCTGTGCCGCTTCGGGCTGGAATATATGCCGGCGGCGGTCTGTTCGGAATCCGTATTAAAACTTATATTCAACTGGCTGACCAGACGATCCCGCACCATACGCTCCACGTCTTCCCCCAGGAGCGCGTTGGAATTCGTTATCACTCTGATAAAAACATCCGTGTCCCTTAGAGCCTCCAGGAAATAAAACATATTCTCTTTATAAAAAAACGGCTCGCCGCCGCCGAAAAGATGGATATCGCGCACGGAAAGTTTTTTAACGTCCTTCACCAGTTTTTTTACGTTGTTCCTATCGGAGAAAAAATCCTTCCGCGGATCATACTGTAAATGCCTCGTGCCTTCATTCCTTTCGGCATTCAGACTATCCGAACAGTAAATGCACCTGTCATTGCAAAGCGCCGTAGGATAGACGAAGAGCCGTAACGGCAGAGGCCTGGAATTGCGTCTAAGATTATACAACCCGGCGGCCATCGACTCGGTTACGGCGTCGGGGAAATATTTGAACCGCATACGTTTACGGAAGAATGAACCGAACATATTTAATCCTTTTTAAGAAAGAAGATTTAAACCCCGGTAACGGCCACGGTAACGAAGCCCGTATCGGTTTTGGGTTACGGTAACGTCAAGAAGCCGTAACCGTTACCGATAGACGAAACGGGTATCGTGACCGTAACCGATAAACGATATTAATACTCGGCATTCGGGAATTCTGCGCTCCGATTAAATAACGAGCCCTGCCAGGCATGGAGAATTGCAGGCTTCGACCCGGAGCATCTCCCGCTTGTATTCTGGGCTGTCGAAGACATCTTCAAGCTTATGTTTATGCAAAGGATATTCCAATTCCCTGCCGCATATCCAGATATTGCCGCGCAGGTTAATGTTAAAACTACCCGAACCCATCTTGCAACGGTTCTCTGTTTTTAGCGTGCCGTTAAAATAATCGATATACCTGTCTACTATCTCCAGCGGACGGCATAACGGCACCGGATCTTCCCTGTGCAGGAAATCGACGACACTCTTTAATTGCGCTTTCTGCCTGTCGTCAAGCTCAAAATTCTGTCTGCGGTGGTATATTTCGTTATGCGGGATCACCGGTTGTATATCCAGCCGCACTCCCGGATAATGGCGCCGGAGGAATTTCAGGAAATCTATATAACGGGAGAAATTCTCCGGCATAATTACGGAAGTGAAGTAAAAGGTGAACCTATGCCGGCGCAGCATGTCGGCGGCAGCGATGATCTTATGAAAAGTCCCCTTCCCCCGGATCAGGTCGTTTTCACGCCTAAGCCCGTCGCAGGAAACCAGGAACACCAGTTTGTCCCTGAAACACGACACCTCTTCCAGGAAACCGGGGTTCATCAGCGTGCCGTTGGTGACGACATTGACCGTGATCCCCCTGCCGGCGCAGAACTTTATCATTTTAATCAAATCCTGCTGCCGCAGTAAAGGTTCCCCTCCCCCGAAAGTCACCACCTCCGTCTCAAAACGGGTGATATTTTCCAGCACCGCGAGCCAGTGCTTAATATCCAGCTCCTCTTCGACTTCGTGGGGATGCCTGGTAGTGCTGCACATTATACAGTGAAGATTGCATCTATTGGTGATCGCCAGATAGAACTGCGAGAATTTTTTCGTGGGAGGCTGCGAAAGTGAGACTGGTACGGAAACAGGCGGCTTTTCATTATCCGCTGTTTCCGCGAAAACCGTTTCAAGAGTGTTCTTGACCGTCTGTCGTAAGCCGGCCGCGGCCTCTTCGAGTTCTTTATCCCTACGGCATAATTCCGTAAGTTCGCCCAGAAGATCGTATTCTTTCTTCAACAGATCCGGCCCGGACCGTTTGTCGAAATCCTTAGCTATCCCGGACATAAAATTATCATGGATAACCTTAAGGCTTTCCGATTCCGGACGCTCCGAACAGAACTGGGTGCAATTAAGCCCGCAGTTCTTTATTTTTTCTCTTATCACGCCGGCGGAGTCTCCGTACCAGGCATCCTTCAACTTATCGCGCCTGATATTCCCGAAACTCTCGAAACAAACAAAGCTGATATCCCCAAGCGGATTGACAAAAATGCGGCTGAATCCGGCATAACAGGAATTCACCCGCCATTCTCCCTTAAAATAACTGATCATCTTACTGCCCATAACATCCACGACCGGCATACTTTTGGAGCGTTTAAAATCCTCTATTCTATCCAATGATCTCCGCAGATCAGGCAGAGATTCCTCTCCTATCCAGAATTCGCCGCAGCGTTTATTTTCCTGCAGCCATAATCCGCTGTTGTCCACCACCGGCTGCAGGGCTACATAACAGAATCCGTTGACATCAGCCAGCCTTACCAGTCCGTCCAGATCCGCGGCATTCTGGCGCATAGCCACTCCGCAGAGAACCAAGTCGGGCCTGCCGGTAGTCTTCTTGTAACGGTTGATACTTTCTATCGCCGACATTGCCTTCCTGAACACGCCCTCTCCCCGGAGAGAATCATGCACCTTCTCCCGCGGGCTGTCTATTGAAAAAGTCAGGCTTCTTAACCCGGAATTAGCTATGCGTTCGGCAACGGATTCGGTTACCAGCGTACCGTTGGTATTGAAAGTGGTGATCACCCCGTCCCTGGCGGCGTATTCAATGAGCTCAAACAGATCCTCGCGCAGTAACGCTTCTCCCCCGGTGAAATAAACGGTCTTGACACCCATATCCAGGGCCTGGTCGATCAGGCTTTTGACGTCTTCGGTGCCGATCTCCCGATCCTGTTTATATCCGGACTTCCATACACCGCACATACTGCAGCGCAGGTTACAACGGGAAGTAAGCATAATCTGTATAGTGTCGGGAGAGACCAAAGGGATGCCGGTTGCGCGGGAGAAGTAAAACAGATAATTACGCTTTACTTCTTCGAATAGATCATCTTCTTTTCTTTGCTGACGGGATCCGGAGGACATTTATAAAGTGGCTTAGTATGAATTTGTTGTGTATTATCCAGGCGCGATAAACCTCTGACGCTCCGCAGAACCGCCGGATTTCAACGGAAATTATTCTATACCGGCGCGCAGAATTTGTCTACGTTTATAAGAACTGAGAAGATCGGTTCTGGGTGTTGGGTTATAGGTTCTGGGACAAAACCGGTATCGTTGTACTGAAGAAACATTTTACCACTACTGCGCTGTAAAATTAGTTTTTAGTATGACAGCGAACATAGCAACTCCGACGCCTTATGGAATACAGGGTCGGAGTCCCGACTTGCAAATAATATTGCAACGTCGGGATCGACAATAGAGCAATCGAAAATAGATAAAAAAGAAGAGTTTAGATTGCGGTCAACTTTCTACTTTCGATTCTCAAGTATTAAAAACTTGTTTTACAATGTACTATGAATTTAAATTACCGTGATTTTTGTAATTTCCAGGACCTATCACCCAGAACCAGTTTTCTACACTCTATACTCACAACTCACTACTCTATACAATTAAATGCGGGCGGCTCAGCCTGAAAAAACCTGACGGAGGCATGACGATTCCCTCCTGGCATGGCAATCCTGCAGACAGAAATTACGGCACCGTTTTATCAACTCCCGCTTTTTGCTGGCCGGCCGAGAATTCCATATCTTCTTTATATCGGCGCATTTCCTGAAGTTACCGATGATCTCGCCGCACATTTGAATATTGCCGTCCGGACAGACGACGAACCTTCTGAAGCCGGCAAAACATATCCAGTCTTTCTCCCTCACTCCGCCCCGGAAATACTTCTTTATCAAAGCGAAACTCGGGTAATCGAACCTGTAATATTCTTTCTGCATTTCTTGCAGGGTGTCTATCACCCGGTCAAGCCGGTCGAGCCGGTCACCGGTGATCCAAAGCGGATTATCCTCCCTGCGCGAATAAAGCCGGATATTATCGGAAACCAGAGAGGTCAGGTAGACCGCGTCCACGCGCAGTTGCTTTGCCGTCCGCACGTATTCCACGGCCTCATCCAGGTTTTCATTATGCAGGGTAAAAATAAGCACGGTCACCGGCCTGCCGGAATCCTTAACGGCGTGAAGCGATTCTATTCCGCGTATTATCTTTGCGTATGTCCCGGGGATCCCGCGGATAGAATCATGCACGGCGGCGGTAGCGCCGTCAAGAGAAATACAGACAATGTCCACTCCGGATCTGACCAGTGCCGCCGAAATATTCCCGTCAATAACGGTACCGTTTGTAGTCAGTATGACCTTCAGCCCTCTCTTCTTGGAATGTTCGATCACCGTGAAGCATTTATCGCTCAAAAGCGGTTCTCCGCCGCAAAGGTTTATTTCCCGGATACCCCATTCAGCCGCCTGATCTACGACTTCCAACAGCTCAACCAGCGATAATTCTTCACGCTGGTCATAATTAGACCAAACGCTGCACATTTTACATTTTAGATTGCATAAATTGGTCAGGGAAACCTGGATAGTGTCGGGGGCAACGAGAGGAAAACCTGTTTTGCGGGAAAGCCAGAATCTAAAATCACGTGTTAATACGCGAAAATCCTTCATCTTATGCGCCGGGAATGAGGCGACTCCTCTTCTGTTGTATTGTCAAACTCCACGGCTTTACCAGTTTCGGCCCGGAGGTATAAAAAGGGCCGGAGAGAAAACAACTCCGGCCCTGTAACGATCATTGATGCAAGGTTATTGTCCGCGCGTAAACGCTATCTCTGCGCTGGATAGGCAGGTTAATATTCCCGCTCCTGGGCTATGGTCATATCCAGGAAAGAACGCAGGCGCCTGGCCCTGGTGGGATGCCTCAATTTCTTCAGGGCTTTAGCCTCGATCTGCCTTACGCGTTCGCGCGTTACTTTGAATATATTGCCGACTTCTTCCAGCGTGCGGGGACATCCGTCGGTAACCCCGAAACGCAACACCAGTATTTTTCGCTCCCTTTCGGTGAGCGTATTCAGGGCCGATCCCATTTCCTCCTTGAGCATCGAATGCACGGTTGCGTTCGCCGGCGAAACCGCCCTTTTATCCTGAATAAAATCCCCAAAATGAGTGTCTCCTTCGTCCCCTATCGGCATCTGCAGCGAGATCGGCTCCTGCGCGATCTTCAATATGGACTTGATCTTATCCTGCGGCAGGCGCATTTTACCGGCGATCTCCTCCGGCAGCGGCTCGCGGCCGTTCTCCTGGACGAATATCCTGGAAAAACGCATTATTTTATTTATGGTCTCGGTCATATGCACCGGTATGCGTATGGTCCGCGCCTGGTCGGCGATCGAACGCGTTATCGCCTGACGTATCCACCATGTAGCGTACGTGGAGAATTTATACCCCCGTTTATATTCGAACTTTTCCACGGCGCGCATAAGTCCGATGTTGCCTTCCTGGATCAGATCAAGGAAAGACAACCCCCTGTTTGTATACTTCTTGGCGATACTGACCACGAGACGCAGGTTAGCCTCAACCAGCCTTTTCTTGGTGCGGTTGAATTTCAGCTGGCAGGACCTGATCAGCCTAAGCTGCTCTTTGATCATTGAATGCGGCTCGCTGAGGCATTTCAGTATTTCGCGCTTTCTGGACGGATTACCGTTCTTGCGATGGCAAAGGTGTTCATATTCGCGCACCAATCCGTGCATTTTCACCACTACGCCCTCGATCACGGATATGGTAAAATTGAACTGCATCAGCAACTCAAGAGACGTCTGGCTGCTGCGCGTGGTTTTAATCCGCTTGCTGATATTCCTGATCTTTCTGACGACGGCCTCTTTATTGGCCTTTATATCCTCCTTGAGTATCTCCTCCAGATTGGCCTTATCATCGACGATGTCCTGGGCCACTCCCAGCAATTCATTGCGGGCGAAGCGGGTAACCAGCACCGCCTTCTTTAAATTTAGTTCCGCCTCTTCTATCTTTTTGGCGAGATCGAGTTCTTCTTCCCTGGAAAGAAGAGAAATAGACCCCATCTGTTTTAAATACATCTTTACCGGATCGTCAAGCGGCATAAACCTTTCTTCCGTTTTGCTCCTGTCGGCCGGCATTTCATCCTGGCCGCCGAGTTCCGCCTGTTTAGGCGCGCTTACTTCCCGGCTGCTCTCGACTATCTGAATATCCTCGTTGCCGAGCATCTGAAAGATCTGGTCTATATCCTCGGAAGATTCGA
>Ga0310040_1000623_pt1 | contig 31425 bp, 26 predicted proteins | sample EPASupsiteHSE623_FD_200237 | JGI IMG/M metagenome (GOLD analysis project Ga0310040, IMG submission 200237) | Bioremediated contaminated groundwater from EPA Superfund site, New Mexico - Sample HSE6-23 (v2) (version 2) | ecosystem: Environmental > Aquatic > Deep subsurface > Groundwater >... | reverse complement strand
CCGGTATTGGTACCTGAAATTGTTGCGTCATTGGAAACAGTCAAGGATTTGGTAGTGGGATTGATGGTCAAGCCGTTGTATTTTCCCGCGGTAATGTCTCCGGCCAGAACCAGGTTGCCAGTGGCGTCAAGGTAGTTGTTCACGGTTTGGAATTGCAATGTGCCGCCATCGTTTGTGGCAATAATCGAATCCTTGATGGTCACGTTGTCAGCTTGCAAAGCATTGCCGCTGCCGGTTTGTTCGACAAGCAATGCGGGAACCGTGCTGGTGGCGCTAAAGCTGGCCGCGCCCGAATATGTCTGGCTGCCGGATACCGTGAAGTTGCCTTGGACAGTGAGGTTGCCATTGCTGGTAATGTCATTGGCAGTTACATTGCCGTTTTCATCAACATTGAAATCTCCGGAAGTGATGTTTAAGGTTTTTGATACCAGATTTGTGGGTAAAGATACTGTCTGGCCGGTGGAATAATTGGGACGGTCGGAGTTTAACTGGCGGAGAAGCTGGTTAACTTGGTTTTTGGTATCATTATCAACTACTACGGTATTGGTATTGTTACTGATCGTATGTATGGTTTGAATCTCTTTGGTGGGATTGATGATCTGGGTGATCTGGACCGGGGTTTTGGGTTGGTCGGGTTGAGTGGTGGTTTGGGGTTCTGGCTGCTGGGGTTCCGGATTGTTAGTTGTTGGATTCTGGTTTTTGGCTATCTGGTTTTGGTTTTCGGTTATTGGTTCCTGGCTAATGGTTATCTTCGTGCAGTTAAAGCCAAAGAAGCATTGGATGTCATTGAGGACCGAAGCCAGGCTGGCTTGGTTGAAGAATGACGGGAATACTTCGGTAATTGCAATTTGGCTGCCTTCAGCTAATTGGTTTGGCAATGACAGAATATCGTCGAGGAAGCTTGCCCGAACAGTTTGCGCCATGGTTGAAAACCCGAAAAACACTAAAAATGCCAAGGCAATTTTCAGTAAAAATTGTGGTCGCGGATTGGATTGTTTTTGCTTCATATGATCCAACGTTCGGGAAGCTCGTTTCTTGATTAAATTATACCGCATACGCGAATGGCGCGCCACTGGGGATAAATTAAAAGCGCCTCTCTGCTATGAGGCACTTTATGTCTTACACAAACAAAACACTATTTGTCTGTAGAAAAACTAGATCCCAATCCCAAATTAAAGAAATTTAAAAAGAGGATGCGAAAGGTGTTTTATTGAAGCCCCAACCTTGACGGTTCCAGGATCGGCCAATGCCAAAATGGCAAGCCCCAACCGAGCGGTTATCCGGGATCCGTTATCCTCAGCCGCATTGCGCCTCAGATCATCAATAACTTCTTCAGCGGAATAATGATTTCTCATCATCGCCGCCCAAGACGATAGGTACTTGATAATATGCCTGTCGGGATCCTTGATTATTGCGGCAACACCTTTCGCATTATTATTCAGCCCGAAGGCCCCAAGGAATCTTTCGATATCTTTGTCTGCCATCATTCTCCCTCCTCAGAGAGTATAGTTTTTATTATCATACCGCTCCGTTTAGTCAACTCTCGACGATCCTTGGAAATAGAATTCCGACATTTTTGCCGTTTAGTAAATCTTTCATTTTTTGCGAGGTTTGCGGAATGAACGGTTCGATGAGATTGCTGATTTCAGATAGCGCGAAAAGAAGATTGAACAATACTGTTTTATCGTTTGTTTTCCAGGGCTCCTTTTGGGAGGTATATTGGTCGCAATAAGTAATTAATTTCCAGATTGAAGCCAACGCCTCGTTAAAACGATAGCCTGACAAGCTTTCGGATACCGCTTTTTTTGCGGCTTCAATTTCTGTTTTTAATTCGCCTCCGATATGTTCCGGATCTAAATTAATAGTTAAATCGATGCCGGATTTTTTAGCCACGACGACAACCCGCGCCGCCAAATTGCCGATTCCTTTGGCCAAATCGGCATTATAACGCTCTTCGAATTTTCCAAAAGAAAAATCTCCGTCTTCGGTGGGCGGCAATTCGCGCAGCATGAAATAACGGGTCGCATCGGTTCCGTATTTATCCACCAATTCGACCGGGTCGATCACATTCCCCAGGCTTTTGGACATTTTTTGGCCGTTGGCAGTGATAAATCCGTGGATGAAGACTTGTTTGGAATTCGGCAAACCGGCCGACATCAGCATCGCCTGCCACATCGCGGATTGCTGGCGCAAGTTATCCTTGCCCGCAACCTGGATCGCGTTGCGATTTTCCTTGGTACCCCAAAATTCTTCGAAATTAGAGGGCTTGCCCTCCGTAGCTTTAGCGAAGGAGGGAGCGAAGGAGGGAGCGAAGGAGGGCCATCCCAAGCACGAGACATAATTCACCAGCGCGTCAAACCAAACATACATCACCTGATCCTCGTCGCCCGGAACCGCTATTCCCCAAGGCATTTTTTCTTTGACGCGGGAAATGGAAAAATCCTGCAATCCGGCAAACACAAAGCTTTTTATTTCGTTAAACCTGCCGGCGGGCACCACAAAATCCGGGTTGGCATCGTAAAAATCAAGCAGCGGTTTTTGATATTTCGAAAACCGAAAAAAATAGTTTTCTTCTTCGATGGTTTCCACGTCTTTATTGGGATGAATCGGGCAGCGGCCGTTCACCAACTGTGAATCGGTCACTTCCAATTCGCAGCCAACGCAGTATTTGGCCTTGTATATTTTTTTATAAATATCGCCACTGGCAGCGCACCGCTTCCAAAATTCCTGAGCCGCGGCAATATGATGTTTGTCGGTCGTGCGGATAAAATTATCAAAAGAAAGACCCAGTTCTCCCTTTAAAGATTTGAAATGTTCCGCGGATTCGTCGCAATACTCCTGAGGCGTCTTGCCCAATTCGAGCGCTTTCTGGAAAATTTTCAAACCGTGCTCATCGGTCCCGGTATTAAAAAATACTTCGTTCCCTCGCGATCTCTGCCATCGCGCCAAAACGTCCGCCTGAATGATTTCCAGTGCAAAACCGATATGCGGTTTGGCATTCACGTAGGGCAAGGTGGTGGTAATATAATATTTTTTATTTTCCATATTATTTTCTATTATCACAAACCGCGGTTTTTTCAAAACAAAAGAACTGGCCATAAAAAAGCCAGCCGCCGGATGCTTCCGGCAAACATAATTTATGAAGGGCAATATGCCTCTCCCACCGGCCAAGGGTTTTGCGCTTGGCCGCAATCAACATCTCCCCGCTCATCTTTTTCCGATTTGTCTTTCTTTTTGTCCGTATCCATAAACCGCCACCTCTTTTTTAAACAACAAAGTCTTCTTTTTCAGAAGACTTTTTGCTTGGAGTAAATTTAATTTATTTTATCATTTATGCCAAATAAAAAACCTTCTGATTTTGTCAGGTCGCGACGACGAAAAATATGAATTTTTCAGAAATTGAAACATCGTTTGCGATTATATGCAAATTATATCTTATTTGCGGCCGCTTTCAAGCACCGCGACAAACTCGCCCTTTAAAGGGTCTTTTTTTATTTTTTCGATCACTTCGGCGATTGTGCCGCGATATATTGATTCGAAAGCTTTGGTTAGTTCGCGGCAAACCGCAATGCGCCGGGATTTGTCGGAATTCAATCCGTCGATTTCGGCCAGGGTTTTTAAAATACGGAAATTTGATTCGTAAAACACCGCGGTAAATTCATTTGCCAGCAAATCTTCAAAATATTTTTTGCGTTTGTTTTTAACCGGAGGAAAACCGGTGAAAATAAATTTATCCGTGGCAAAACCGGAAACGCTCAACGCCGCAATCGCGGCGTTCGCGCCCGGAACGGGAACGATTTTAACGGCATCGCCGAATTCTTTTATTATCGCGTCCACCAGTTGGTTGCCCGGATCGCTAATCCCCGGAGTTCCCGCATCAGAAACCAATGCCAAGTTTTTCCCTTCCCCGACCAATTTCAAAATTTCCGCGGTTTTTTCCAAATCAGAATGCTGGTGATAGCTCAACAGCGGTTTGGCAATGCCAAAATGATCCAGCAAAACTTTGGCCACGCGCGTGTCCTCGCACAAAACCAGGTCCGCGTTTTTCAAAACTTCAACCGCGCGGAACGTCATGTCCGAAAGATTGCCGATCGGAGTCGCGACAATATACAATATTCCTGCCATGAAAAATTAGTTTTTACTTTTAATCAAATAGTCCCGGACAAGATCGTAAAGGATGCCAAACAACGGTATGGCAAGTATCGCGCCGGCAACCCCCCAAAGCGCGCTCCCCACCAGGATCGACACCAGCACCAATATTGCCGGAAACTCCATGAATTTTTTCGTCAGCAGCGGAATTATCAGATTGTTTTCCAGCTGCTGGATGATTGTGAAGATTATTACGATCGCCGCCGCCTTTTGCCACGAATCGAGCAAAGCGAAAAGCGCCATCACGATTGCGGCCGCCAGCGGCCCGATAAAAGGAATAATATCGCCGGCGCCGGCAATGAATCCCAAAAATATCGGATAGCGAATGTCCAGCACCCAGCAGGCGAGAGATGTCAGCAAACCAACCGCAAGCATGCCCGCCAAACGGACCGCAAACCATCCGGATATTTTGGTTTGCGCTTTTTTCCACCACTCCAGCGTCGTTTTTTCGTATTTTTTGGGCACGGCCAATAAAATCGATTTCTCAACCCCTTCCTCTTCCAGAGAAAAGAAAACTGCGATCGTAAAGACCGTGAGCGTGAGCAATATTCCGCCGAAGATCGATGCCAGCGAGCCGACAATACTTGATGACGCGCCCACCAGCCAGTCCCGGATCGCCGCCACAAAAGCATCCATGCTCTGGAAAATAACGAATCCCAATCCCGACAGGAACGGCGCGATCTTTTCAAAATAAACCGGGAAAAGCTGGCCAAGCTGCTGGGTTTCGATCATAAAAACCGGCGCAATAAGGTAGATCAACACCCCCAGCGCCCCCAATACCAAAAGATAAACAAACAGCGTCGCCGCGACCCGGGAAATTTTGAATTGGCGCAAAAAATTTATCGCCGGATTGAAAAGCACCGAAATGATCAAGCCGAAAAGCGTCAGCAACAATACTTCCCGGGCGAGATATATCGCGTATCCGACGGCTAAAGCTAAAGACACCTTGAAAATCGAACTCCAGGAAATATCGACTGCCTTATTGTTTTCGCCGACACCAAACATGTTTTATAACGCGTTATCAAGCAATTTTTGGAATCTCGACTTGTCGTCATAGGGTCCGATCAACGCCAAGTTCAATTTTTCGGGCTTGAATATTTCCCGTGCCACCTCCCAAACGTCGGCTTCGGTCACGCGCAATATCTTGGCGCGTATCTGGCCCGGATCAAGTATTTTCTCCTCCACGATTTCCTGATCGGCGTAAAAAGACGCCTGGGCATGGGACGATTCCAGCGCAATGGAAAGCTTGCCGATATAATTATCTTTTGCTTTTTTCAATTCCACCGCGGTAATGCCGTGCTTCGCAATCTTTTTGAACTCGCCGAGAATAACTTTTATCCCTTCATCAAGCCGGCTGCTATCCAAATTGGCAGTCGCCGCAAGAGAACCGACATCGGAATCCATTGTCAATTCCGTATGGACATCGTATGTCAGCCCCCGCTTGATGCGCACTTCCTCCATGAGTCTTGAGGAAGTCATGCCCCCCAGTATTACGCTCAAAATTTCCAGCGCAAATCTTTTTTTGTATCTGTTATTGAACGCGCGGACGCCGATGGCAACTTGCGTTTGATTGGTGTCTTTTTTGTAAATCAAGACCTCGGGTTTCGATTGGGATTCGGTGACGGCAGGTTTTGTTTTTGCGATATTCGTCCTTGTCGCGGCAAAATATTTTTGCACCAGGCGCTTCGCCTTCGCTTCGGAAAAATTGCCCGAGAGGCAAACTATCGTATTTGATGCCGTGTACTGCGCGTTGCGATAGGCCATCAACTGGTCGCGGCTGATATTGCGCACCGTTTCTTTTGTTCCCGCGATATCCCATCCGGCGGGCTGGTCGCCATATAAAACTTCGCCCCATACGGTCCAAATATGGCGCATCGGATGGTCATGGAACATATTGATCTCTTCAATAATCGTTCCCCTCTCTTTTTCTATCTCGGGGGCAGGCAAGGTGGCATTCAAATAAATATCCGAAACCAGCCCCAACGCTTTTTCAAACTTCCCCGATTGCACCTTTGCGTAATAGCCGGTGTATTCAGGGCCGGTAAACGCGTTCCACACCCCGCCCCATTCGTCCAGCATCGTGAAAATTTCCATTTCCGTCGGATGTTTTTTTGTCCCCTTGAGCTGCAAATGTTCCAAAAAATGGGATATGCCGCTGATTTCTTTGGTTTCGTATTTTGATCCGGTGCCCGCGAGCACCAGCACTGTTACCGTTTCCGCGCTTTTTGAAGGAACAGCAATCATCCGCAAGCCATTCTTGAAAGTCGTTTTTTTAAACATTTTTTTGATAAATTTTCTGCGCTTCAATCGCAACATTAATGCAATCTTCCGGATCATAGCCAAGATCGTCACACCATCGGATCGTGGAAACGATAATATTACCCAATTCTTTTTTGAGTTCGTTTTCGTTTTGCCGATCCGTCGCTTTCTCATTTCTCTCCCACCGGCAAATATCGCCAAAAACCTTTCCCATTCTGACAATTATTTGAGAAAGATTGTATTTTTTTTCTCCCCAAATTCGGCGCGACTCATTAAGAATTGAACTTATGTCCATTTGATTGGATTATTTATTTTAGTTTGTTTGCCAAATAGGCTGCCAAATCGTTAATTTTGATTCTTTCCTGAACCATCGTGTCGCGATCGCGGACGGTAACGTCGCCTTTATCCAAAGAATCAAAATCGACCGTCACGCAATATGGCGTGCCAATCTCGTCCTGGCGGCGGTAACGCTTGCCAATGTTGCCCGAATCGTCGAACTCACACATAAAATCATTCCGCAATGCTTCGTATATCGAACGCGCCTTAACCACCAAATCCGGCTTGTTTTTCAGCAACGGAAACACCGCCACCTTGATCGGTGACAAGCGCTTGTCAAACTTAAGGACAGTGCGCGTTTCGCCATTAACCGTTTCCTCGGTATATGCCTTATCAAGAAACATAAGCATCAAACGGTTCAAACCCACGGAAGTTTCCATGATGTGAGGAATGAAATTTTCGCCCGAAACCGGATCGGTATAGCTCAAATCAACGCCGGAAAACTTGGAATGCTGGCTCAAATCCCAATCGCCGCGGGCATGAATCCCTTCCACCTCTTTAAAACCGCCCAGTGCCTTGAAATTGTATTCGATGTCATAGGCTTCGGAAGCATAGTGCGCGAGCTTTTCATGTTTGTACCACCGGATATCCGCGGCAGCCATGCCGTATTCCAAATACCATTGCCAGCGCGTTTCTTTCCATTCATCGTATTTTTCCTTCATCATTGAAGGATGAAGGAAATATTGCATCTCCATCTGCTCAAACTCGCGCGTCCGAAAAATGAATTGCCGCGCCACAATTTCGTTGCGGAATGCCTTGCCCACCTGCGCAATACCGAACGGCAATTTCACGCGCGCCGTATCGACGGTATTTTTATATTCCAAATAAATGCCGCCGCAAGTTTCGGGCCGTAAATAAACGACATTTTCTTCGCTCAGCGCGTCAGTCGGCGAACCGAGATTCGATTTCACCATCAGCGAGAACCTCCTGGCGCAGGTCAAATCGGCTGAACCGCAATTCGCGCATTTCAATTTCTTTTCCTGGCGCAATTTGTCAAGCTCGGCGTTAAGAAATTCCAGCGGCTGTTTGTCGCCGCTGATACCGAACGCTTCCAGGATATGGTCGGCGCGAAAACGCGCCTTGCATTTTTTGCAATCGACCTGCGGATCATCGAAGCTGTCAATGTGGCCGGACGCCTTCCAGGTCGTCGGATGCATGAATATCGCGCTGTCCAGCCCAACCACGTCGCCGCGCAATTGCACCATGTGTTTCCACCACGCGTCGCGGATATTGTTCTTCAACAGCGTGCCGTAATGGCCGTAATCGTAAATTGCGGCAAAGCCGCCGTAAATCTCCGAAGAAGGAAAAACAAACCCGCGGCGTTTCGCCAAAGAAATTATATTTTGTAATTGATCCATGGAATATTATTTTACTGTTTTGCCTGTACCATTCCTCTTTCCGGAACCATTCCAATGTCGGAAACCGTTGCCGTATCGATCGCGGCCGCGGTTGATTCGAGCGTGGTATCGGTCCAACCGTCATCCCCCTGCGTCAAAACCTGGCCGATGATGCCCGCCTTTCCACCCATCTGGGATGTCATGGGAACCACGGTCACCTGGAAGGAAATATTTAGCGGATTCGATATCAATCCCTGGCCGGCAGTCATATCGCCGATGTTCCACGTCAGCTCCTGGGTGGCGCTATCATAAACTAGTTTGCCCACCTGGTCTTCGGGAAAAACTTTATCGGCATTAAATTTAGCTTCCGGAGGCAATACGGCCTTGGCAATCACATTTTTCACGTCGGAATAATAATTTTTAATCTGCCAGGTAACCGTATAGGTTGTCGGCACGCCGACTTGCGGCGGAAAAGGCCCGGAATTGCCGAAAATTTCATCGTTAAAATAAACCTTCTGTACCAGTTCCAGTTTCGAGCTTATTTTGGTAATAAAATCCTCTCGCGCCGGCCCGATCATTACCTTGTTGTCAAGTTCGGGCTGATTCAAGCGGCTAAGATCGTCTTTAAGCTTTATCCAAAATTCCGATTTCCCTTCATCCATGGTCGCCAGATAAGCTAATTTGTTGTTCTGCTTCCAGTCGAATACCACGGAATTGTCTCCCTGTTGAAAATTGCCGGTATCGGATTTAATACTGGTAAAATCATACAAATCCCCTTCAAGCTTATCGACCATGACCAGATTATAAAGCTCGCTGTCGCTGATATTGCGATAATAAATTTCATAGTGAAGCCATTCTCCCGGCTTGGCGACATAATTGGCGTCACCATTTATGGTTTGACGGATGGCAACCGTCGGTTTAACGATTTTCGTGCCTTTTTCGATTTCTTTTAAAGGCACGTACTGGCCGTCTTTCCACATTCCTATTCGCGCCCGGAAAATCTTTCCTTCACCGAGATCCCCGGTCAATTGGCCCGTAATGTCGATTATTCCTGATTGGTTCTTGTTGAGCACCGGCATGCTCCATTCGTTTTTGTCCAATGATTTAGGAACCGATTGAGAGAAAGTGTATCCGGACGGATAGTCGATGTTTATCCTCAAATCAGTCAGCAGCCAGTCGACATTCGAAAGATAGTTTATTTTAAAATGAAAACTTTTATCCGCCTCCACGGTCGACGAAAGATCCATGTCCAAATCGAGCGGCACTTCCCGCATAAGCGTCGTTGACGTCGTGGTCGATTCATATCTCGCGGTCAGATTTTTAGGCTGATAAGCAAGCGTGGCTTTGGCAACCTTGGCGTCGCCCGCCTTGCCAACGAGGCGCACTTTAAAAGAGAAACTTCTTTCCTCTCCCGGATAAATCGCCCCGCCCAATTTCTCGGAATCAATCACTTCCTGGGTGTATATTTTATTGTCTTTTATTGAAAAATCAGGCGCCTGGAACATCAGCGAAGGATTTTCCAGCCGGAATTCGCCATTGTTCTTGTATCTGACCACGTATTCGACTTCCTGTCCCAGCTGCGCTTCCTTGGGACCGGTCATTTCCAATTTCAGTTCCTCCTTTGAATAGATATTTTTGCGCCAAAAACCATATCCGACCGCGCCCAAAATCAACGTGAAAACAATTAATATTTTTAGGAATTTGCTCATCGAGATAATTATTTTTAATTTTAAATTATAAATTTACGATTTTATTTCGTCACCAGCAATAAATATTTCTCGGCAAATTCCAGCAATAAATCATTTTGTCGGGGTGCCAATCTTATTTTCGCGCTTTGTTCAACATCGCTGTCGCGAAAAATCTTCACCAGCGCGAAATTTTCCGATCCGATCGTCCGCGCCGTGAATTCCGGCCGCCAGCCGGATATGCCGAACAGATGCCAGATATAATAATGAAAAATCGCGTCACAGCTGCGATCGCCGGCGGATCCGGCAAAAAGAAGCGCCGAACGCAACAAGTCCCAAACTCGCGCGTCTTGCTGCTGTTCCCTTACCAAGTTTTCGGTAAAACGGCAAATTTGACGCAAAACCGCCGATTTTTGCAAATTATTCTTCGATCCTCCCAACGAATTTATAATTACCGCATCGGTCAGGGTTTTGCAAGCTTTTCCCTGGATAAATTCAATCTCGATAATCGAAACAAACTCGGTTGCCGAACGCAGTTTTGAGGAAATCTTGCGGATGCTCCGCGCCGATATTTCCACCCTGCCAAAATCTCTGGTATAGGCGATCAATAACTGATCGGCTTCTCCCCGGTCAATTTTTTTGACGATTACCGCCGGCGTTCGATAGTGAATAAACATTAATCGATATCGATCTTAAAAACATCTCCTAATCCGTGGTTTTTCGCGCGGCTTTTTTGTCGGATTCTATTTTTGCCATTCTCAACTCCGCGTTCCGGCGGGCTTGAGCCAGAACCGAATCCAAACCATGCCTTGAAATGCCTGCGTCTCCCCGGCTTAAGTCACGGCCGGCAGCAGCGTTGGCCGGGTTGTTGCGGTGTCCGAATATCGAACCGCCCCTCACGATTCCCGCAGATGTATCTTCTTTCGCCGAAGTTTCTTCTTTTTTTGGATTTTTTGAATTTCCGATCGCGCCCAATCCCAACATTTTGTCGGAACTATTACTAAGGCCAAGCGCATCGTTCCAGCGTAAATCCCCCATAGGTTTATGTAATTAATTAGAAAAGATTAAAAAGTTTCGCGAAAAACAAGAAATAGAGCAGCAGATACATTAACCCTTGGCCAAAAATTATTTTCCGGCCAAAAACCGAAACCGCCAACAAGCCCGAAGCTGCGATCATGAACGGCAAACCGACGGATAAAGTCTCTTCGCCAATCGGCAAAGGCGCCAGCATCGCCCCCATTCCGGCCACCAAAAGTAAATTGACGGTGGTTGCCGCAAATATATTGCCCAGCGCCGTTTCGTGCTGTTTTTTGCGGATAACCGCCAAGCCTCTTGAAATCTCCGGCAATGCCGCGGCAACCGACAGAACAAACATCGCCATAACCGCCGCGGAAATCAAGAAAATGTCGGAAACGCTCGTCAAGGAATCAACCGCAAAATGGGCGGCAACAAGCAGGAGCAGAAATCCCCCGGCAAACATAAGCAGCGTTTTCCAAAAAGACGCTTTCTCCAGTCCGGCTTCAAAGCTTTTTTCAATACGCGTCCCGACGAATTCCATCAATTTCGCGCCGTTGCTCCTGATCGCCTGGGGGGTAATGACGTCTCGGGGAGTCAAACCGCGCCGCGGCCCCACCAGCACGCAGACCGCGTAGACAAAAAAAGCTCCCAGCATCAACAGCCCTTCGTAAAAATCAATTTGCCCGTCAAGCGCGATGAAATAAAAAATCGCGATCGCCGCAACAAAAAAGGGCAAATCGTTGTTAAGATAGTCATCTTTAACCGCCAGATTTTTCGCCGCCAGCGCACTGACGCCAACCACCAGCAAAATGTTTGCCAGCGACGAACCGACCACAATCGCCACCGCCAGCTCCGGACGGTTTTGCAACACCGCTGCGGTCGCCACCGCCAATTCCGGCAGGGCCGCGCCAACCGCGGCAATGGCAAAATCCGATTCCGAATCGCCGCCAATGATTTTTTGCGCGGCAACGGCAATCCAACCCGCCGCTTTTACCAAAGCGGTTATCGAAACAATGAATATCAAGGACCAGATGATTAGCGCCACCATTGATTTATTAATACCGATCCGGGATTCGATGGCGGATCCTGAAAAATCCGCCAATAAATCATAGACCGCGAGTCTTAATCATTGGCTTCAGTTTAGCATTTTTTAATGCCAAGCCAAAGCGGCTGTTTGTCGATTATGGCGTCGATTTTTGCCGCGACTTTGGCCGGTTTGGAAAATTCCAGGCGAACGGCTTTGGTTTCCGTCACCAGCATGTTTGCGTTTTTATCGATGACGGTTTTTATTTCGCCATCGGCCGCCGCGTAGATAATGATTTTGTCCGTCGGCGTGAATTTGGCGGTTTTGCGCAACTCCTGAATATTGCGCATTATTTCGCGCGCCATACCCTCTTCTTTCAGCTCGGGAGTTAAATCCCAATCAATTTCAACCGCGGTTTTCAAATCCGGATCGATACGAACCGATTTGACATTCACTTCCCCGGCCAGCAAATCGCAAAGCTCCCGATCCAGTTTCAGTCCGTCGCCAATGGTAATTTTTGCCAGCGGCTGGCGGATTTTGACTCCGCGCTTGGCCCGCTCCGCCAAAGCAACCGCCACCAATTGGCGCACCCGTTCCATCTGATCGTTAAGACCCGGATCAATTGATTTTTTATCCGCCGCCGGCCAATCCTCCAGATGAATCGATTTGGCTTTCGAGTAATTATTGCCAGTCAGTCCTTGATAGACTTCTTCGGCCATAAAAGGCACGAAGGGCGCGCTGACTTTAGCCAGGCTATCCAAAACATAAGCGAAAATTTTCGCCGCCTGTTTCAATTCCGCGGCATTTCTGGGCTGCTGCAATCTTCGCCGGGAACGCCGCACATACCACAGCGACAGGTCATTTATGGCAAACGATTCAATCGCCCGCGCCGCCGCCGCGATATCGTATTTGTCCAATTTACCGGCAGCTTCTCCGATCAGCTGATGCAAACGCGAAACAATCCAGCGGTCAAGGACATGAACCGGAACCGCGGTTTTGGGCGCTTTTTCTTCAGGCGCGTAGGTTTTCAAAAACACATAGCAATTCCAAAAAGTCATCAAGAATTTTTTTAAAGCGAGATCCAAATCTTTTTCCGCGTATAATTTGGGATCTCCCGGATCATTGACCGTGTAAAAATACCAGCGCACTGCGTCCGCGCCGTATTTTCCGATCATGTCCCAAGGATTGACCACGTTCCCTTTTGATTTCGACATCTTTTCGCCTTTTTCATCCAAAACGTGCCCCAGCGAAACCACGTTTTTATAAGACGCGCCAAAACCAAGCACCGTGGACACGGAAAGCAGGGTGTAGAACCACCCGCGCGTTTGGTCGATCGCTTCGGAAATGAAATCCGCGGGAAACAGCGCGGGCGCTTTTTTCTCCGATTGTTTTTTTTCAAAAGGCCAGTGGGTTTGCGCGAATGGCATCGATCCGGAATCAAGCCAGCAATCAAGCACTTCCGGGACGCGCCTCATCCGGCCGCCGCATTTTCCGCAAAGCGGCGCGACCGCGTCGATGAACGGGCGGTGGAGATCGATTTCCATCCTGTCGTTGAACGGCAGCATCTTGAAATCAATTTGGCGATATTTTCCGGTTTCAATCTTTTTTATTTTTTTTGAGTACCTACCCTCGACCATATCCGGCAGCCTCATTCCCTTCAGCGTCCATTCCAAAAAAGTCAGCGGCATTTCGTGCGAAACCAATACGATCGTTTTGCCTTCGTATTTTTTATCGATATCGGCCAAGAACCCGTAAACGCGCTTTCTCAAGCCGATCAGGCTTTCCCCTTTCGGAGGTTTGGCGGCAAAGCGGTCTTTTTTCGCGGCAATATAATCCCAGAATTGTTTCGGATCGCCGCCGTTGAAGATACCGTCGCTGAAATCGCGCAAACGCTTGTCGAATATGATTTTGGCGCCGCAGGTCTCGGAAATTATTTTCGCGGTTTCCTTAGCGCGCAACAAATCGGAAGAAATTATCAAATCGATTTTTTCTTTGGCTATTTTTTTCGCGCTGGCCGCGACCTGCTTTTTCCCCAGTTCGGTCAACGGCAGAGGCTTGACCTCCGGCCAGGAACTGGAAATCTTTTTTATCTGCCTTTCGGAGTGACCGTGGCGAAAAATAAAATATCGGTTTTGTGAATAACGGCGATTGACCAGATCTTCTATCGAACCAACCATCTCCACGTTGCCGCACGCGCATTTCCACGCCGGGAGCGGCGTACCCCAATAGCGTTCGCGCGAAATCGCCCAATCCTTAACCTCGGACAACCATTCGCCAAACCTTCCTTCTTTTAGATATGCCGGCACCCAGTTGATCGTTTTGTTGTTTTTAAGCAACTCGGCGCGCAGCCTGGTCATTTCAATGAACCAGCTAAGTTTGGCGTAATACAGCAACGGGGTTTTGCACCGCCAGCAAAACGGATAATCGTGCTCGTAAGGCTCCGTTTTAAAAAGCAGTCCCCGTTCGTTCAAATCCTGGATAATCAGCGGATCAGCATCTTTGACGAACATCCCTGCCCACTTGGAAGTGTCAAAAGTAAAAGCGCCGTCTTCGCCCACGTTGAGAATGACTGGAAATTCCGGCAAATTCTTCTTTTTCAATTCCTTGTTCTGGGCCCGGATCGCCTCCATGTCTTCGGCGCCGAACGCCGGCGCGATATGCACAATGCCGGTGCCATCTTCCAGAGACACAAAGTCGGCGCCGATCACCTTATAAATGGTTTTTGATTCGTCGCTTGCAGGATAAACCGCCTGGTAACGCAGCCCCACCAGCTTGCTGCCCTCCATTTCCTCGATGACTTCATAGCCCTCGCCCAACGCAACAATGCGGCTCTTGGCAAGGATAAGAAAATCCTGGCCGGCGTCTTTAAGCCGGACTTTGACGTAATCCATTTTGGGATTGACCGCGGCCGCCACATTGGCCGGCAAGGTCCAAGGCGTGGTCGTCCAAACCAAAAGCGAAGTATTTTTGACTTCCGGGTTAAGCACGCGGAATTTCACGAATATCGACGGATCTTTTACTTTCTGATATCCCTGCGCCACCTCATGGCTGGAAAGCGCGGTTCCGCAGCGCGGACAGTAAGGCACCACTTTATAGTCCTGGAACAGCAATTTTTTGGTCCAAGCTTGTTTCAAAATAAACCACACCGATTCCATGTATTCGGGATCGTAGGTGATATAAGCGTGCTCCATGTCCAGCCAATAGCCGATGCGCCCGGTCAGGTCCTGCCATTCTTTAATCTGTTCGAAAACCGAATCCCGGCATTGCTTGTTGAATTCCTTGATTCCATATTGTTCAATTTCTTTTTTGTTATGAAGTCCCAATTTTTTTTCAACCTGCAATTCCACCGGCAAGCCATGCGTGTCCCATCCGGCGCGGCGCGGAACGCGAAAACCGGCCATGGTCTTATAACGGCAAACCATGTCCTTGAACACGCGCGTTTCCACGTGATGTATCCCCGGCCGCGCGTTGGCTGTGGGCGGCCCTTCGTAAAACACAAAATCTTTGCGGCGTTTGGGCGTTCGCGCCACGGATTTCTCAAAGATATTGTTGTCTTTCCAGAATTTTATGACTTTTTCCTCCTTTTGATTGAAATTTTGTTCCATATAGTTTGATACAATTTGAATGTAGCAGATTTATTGAATAATTGAAGTCCCTTATATATGAACGAAATCCGCGGCCCAATCAATGGCCGCGGCTTAATTAGAAAATTGTTACTGGGAGATATATCTATCTCCCAGCCAAAACCTTGGTTTCGTATGCTTTTGCTTTTTCCGGATGATTGCAGAGAATCCCAGTTGCATTTTCCATAATCATACGACGATCACGCACCCGATCCCAATTACGCCAACTCTTTCTCTGGACATTAACGTAAAAATCAACATTTTGGCGCTCAGCAGCCTTGCCCAAAGCTAATATCAACCGCTGATCGAGCTCAAATCCATAGCACACGACACCATCGGTTCCTCTCTCTGCCTCCCTGCGAACAGCACGAACCTGATCTTTAATTCCACCCAACAGACGGAGGGTTGTTACATCTGGATATTCCTTAATAACATAATCGATCAGCTTCGGAACCGGGGATAAAATATAGGGATCAACCCCCAAATCTTCCGCCCATGATATTGTTTCCGCGGTACATTTTTGCATTACGGCAGTCCTCTGCTCTTTGTCTATATAGCACAAAGGTGTTTTCCCTTCCCCTTTATGCCATTTTAACAAAGTTCCCAAATTTAGATTTTCTTTTCCTGCCGAAACCCCAACTAAGCCATACATTTGCTTAACTTTTAGCACCAATCCGTTGCCTGGATCGGATTGAATAACTTTACGAGTAGCTAATCCAAATATATTCAATATTACACCCCCGCAAACGCGGTTCGACTGGCAAAATCATATATAATTATTTAACAACCGTCAATATCGAATGATCGGCAGGGCTTGAAATTTAATCCATAATATTGTAGAGTTTCAATTATGATTAAAGAAACACCTAAAAGCAACATCGCTCCTGTTGCTTCAATTAACCCTCCGAAAACCGGAGAAATTGTTAAAGGCACGGTTATCGTCCAGGAGCGTTCGTCCCTCTATGTGGACTTGGGCGCGATCGGAACCGGCATCGTTTACGGCAAGGAATTTTACGAGATCAAGGACCGTTTGAAGGATATAAAGGAAGGCGACGCAATTTCCGCCAAAATCACCAGCCTTGAAAACGAAGACGGATACATTGAATTATCGGTCAGCGGCGCCACGCGCAAACTCGTCTGGGACGAACTGCGCGAAAGCCAGGAAAACCGCACTCCGGTCAGCATCAAAGTGATGGGGGCCAACAAAGGCGGCTTGATCGCCAAAGTTGCCGGATTGCCGGCATTCTTGCCGGTCTCGCAGCTTGCCAGCGCGCACTACCCCAAGGTTGTGGGCGGCGATCCGGATAAAATCTTGAAAGAGCTTCAAAAATTCGTGGGCACCGAACTTTCGGTACGCATATTAAACCTTAAACCCAAAACCGGCGAAATTATTTTGTCGGAAAAAATGGCCGAGATCGAGATGCGCGAAGAACGGCTGAAAAAATATCAAATCGGGCAGACTATCGAGGGAGATATCACCGGCGTGATGGAATTCGGCATTTTTGTGCGTTTCGGCAGCGACTCCGTCGAAGGCCTGATCCCCGTGGCCCAAATTGACGCGGCGCGCGGACAGAATCTTTCGGAAAATTTCAAGATTGGGCAAAAGATTTCCGCCCGGATCGTTGAAATCAGCAACGGCAAAGTTTTTCTCTCTTTAAAAGACGGCCTGGAACAGGAGTAGCGGCATTATACAGGCCATATAAAGATATTCTTCTTTTAAACATTTAGGATATTTGCATATAGGCTTTGGAACAACCTAATGAAGAACTTCTTCAAAAATTTCGTTCTCGTGGTTTTTTCTTTGATTGCGATTGCGGGTTTTTTCGCGCTTTTTTCGCAAAAGCCGGAAACACCCAAAGAAATCTCGCTCTCCCAGCTTGTTTCGGATATAAACGCGTCAAAGATTAAAAGCGTGGCCGCCGCCGGAACAGATCTTCAGATTACCTACTCCGACAACTCCAAAGCCGTTTCAAAAAAAGAAATCGACTCTTCTCTCTCGCAGACGCTTGTCAACCTCGGAGCGAACAAGGATAGTTTGGCAAAAATCGATTTTGCGTCCAAAGAAGATACCGGCGTTTGGTCATGGCTTGCGCCGCTTTTAATCAGCAGTATTTTGCCGCTGGTGGTTTTTGTGGTGATCCTGATGATGGTATTCCGCCAGGCAAAAGGCAACGCCATGCAAGCCTTTGATTTCACCAAGGCTAAAACGCGGATATTGGGCGGCAATCAAAAAGGAAAAACCACTTTCAACGATGTCGCCGGATTGAAAGAAGCCAAGGAGGAATTGCAGGAAATCATCGATTTTCTGAAAAATCCGGAAAAATACCTGAAAATGGGCGCCAAAATCCCGCGCGGAGTATTGTTAATGGGCTTGCCGGGAACCGGAAAAACCCTGCTGGCAAAAGCCATCGCCAACGAAGGCAACGTCCCCTTCTTTTCAATTTCGGGTTCGGAATTCATCGAACTTTTCGTGGGCGTGGGCGCCAGCCGCGTGCGCAGCCTGTTCGAACAGGCGCACAAAGTAAAGCGGGCGATAATTTTTATCGATGAAATCGATTCGATCGGCAAGGTGCGCGGCGTGGGAATGACCGGAGGACATGAAGAACGCGAACAAACGCTAAACCAGATATTGGCCGAAATGGACGGCATTGAAACCGGCGAAGGCATTATCGTTCTGGGCGCCACCAACCGGCCGGAATACCTTGATCCGGCCTTGCTGCGGCCGGGAAGATTCGATCGCCGGATCGTGCTCGACCTGCCCGATCTTAACGACCGCGAAGCGATCCTCAATATCCACTGTCGTCAGAAACCATTGGCAAAGGATGTCAATTTGCGCGAAGTTGCCGAACGGACGCCGGGATTTTCCGGCGCGGACATTGCCAATGTCGTAAACGAAGCGGCGCTGCTGGCAGCAAAGCGCAATAAAAACGAAATATTTCAGACCGAATTCCTGGAATCGATAGAAAAAGTGATGCTTGGTCCGGAAAAAAGGAGCAACCTTCTTTCCAAAAACGAGAAAAAGATCGCCGCTTATCATGAATCGGGGCATGCGCTGGTTTCGTCATCGCTGCCCGATACCGAGCCCGTGCGCAAAATCTCGATCATATCGCGGGGAATGGCCGCCGGTTACACCTTGAAAAGTCCCGTCGAAGAAAAGAAGTTGCGCACCAAAAATGAATTCGTCACTGAAATCGCGACGCTTTTGGGCGGCATGACCGCAGAAACCATGGTTTTCGGGCAAGCTTCAACCGGCGCCTCCAATGACCTGAAGCGGGCTTCCATTCTGGCAAGAAAAATGGTAAAAGAATACGGGATGTCGTCTTTGGGCCCGATCACTTTCGGCGAAAAAGAAGAACTGGCGTTCCTGGGCCAGGAATTTGAAGGACAAAGAAACTATTCCGAGGAAATTGCGGCCAAAATCGACGCGGAGGTCAGCCGGATAATCAAAGAGGGAGAAAATCTGGCCTTAAAAACATTAACCGATAAAAAAAGTGTTTTGGAAAAAATCGCCCAGCGGCTAATTGAAAAAGAAACGATCGAAAAGGAAGAATACGAACAGATAATCGGAATATCGGGCGAAAAAAAACTTTAGCGGTAACATAATTATCCGCACAATGGAATTTCCGGGCGGCATAGCTCAGTCGGTTAGAGCACGGCTCTTATGGCAGGGATATTGAAAATTTTTTTGGGCGTGTAGCTCAGTCGGTTAGAGCACGGCTCTTATAAAGCCGGGGTCGATGGTTCGAGTCCATCCACGCCCACCGCTCAAAAAAATTTCCGGTATCCCTGCCGCGAAATTGCACCCGCAATTTCATAAAGCCGGGGTCATTGGTCCGAATCCAATTGCGCCCACCGAAAGTAGCAAATGAGCAAATTAGTAATGAGTTTATGAGAGTTATGCTCACCGACTCATTTCTCATCAACTCATCAACTATTCCGGGGGACGCTAAGCATCCCAAAACCAACGCTAAGCGTTGGGCGTATAGCTCAGCTGGTTAGAGCGTTTCGTTGACATCGAAAAGGTCTCCCGTTCGAATCGGGATACGCCCACAATTCAAACACCTCACGCCAATCCGGCATCGCTCGCCCCGGCAAATTTTGGTTGCAAAAAACGTTTTTGGACGGCACGTAACCCTTATTTGAACGCGTTTTAAGCTCAATTTCAGATCATTTAAAGCCAAATATTGACATTTTGCGGATTACCCCCCTATCTTTGCCAACTTTTTTGGATTATAATAATTAACAATAATCCATAGAATAGAACCATCCCATAAATAACAAATCCATGTCAACCCCAGACTCAAAATTTGATTACAGAGAGGCGTCAAGCGAAAACAATGCGCCAGAAGAAGCGGCTCCCTCGGATCGAGGGGGGTTCTTTAAAAGAATAGCCGACACCGGAAGGAGCGCCGCCAAAGACTTGTTTGGCCGCGCGACCGAAAAAAAGATTTCCCACCAAGGAAGGCTTGGGGTTTGCAAAAATGATTTTTCAATGGAAAATTGCGAAAGGAAAGCGTTGAAATTAAAAGCGGAAATGGAAAGTTTGGACGGGGAAATAAAAGCGAAACAAATTTTGATTGGCGCGATGCAAAAACAAATCGACTTGTTTAGAAATAAAAACTATCCCCTGCCGGGCGAGCTTGAGTTGGAAATGAGAATCGAAAAAGAAAAATTGAGATTATTGATGAACAAAAAAGGGTACAAACAAACTGATTGTGAAGATCTGGAGATAAAAGCCAGCCAATTTTCTAAAAAAAAGGACTCCGTTGCGAACGAATTAATGCACCGCTGCAAAGAAAAAGTAATGCCCCTGGAACAAAAATTGGAAGTATTAAAGGATTATCAGGAAAAGATTGCCGGGGAAATGGCGAAATTGGAATCGGAACACCAAAAGAGATCCGATGGATTAAACGAAATAGCGAGAATCAAAGCAAAAGCAGAAACTGATTTAATGATGAGGGGAAAAACAAAAGCAGAAATTGAAAACGACAAAAGCATAATAAGGCTTGAAAAATTAATTTCCGACGGATTCAAACAAATGCAAAAAGAAAAAAGAGAATTAAATGGAAAAGAAAGGCAGGTCGAAAGCCAAATTGCCGAAGTTCTCGCAAAAATCAATAAATATAAGGATAGATTCGGAGAATTCGCCCGCTACAAGGAAAATCAGCCGATATCGCTCGACCTTCCGGAAAGAAATTAAAAAAATTTGCTAAAACCGCTTGATCCCCAATACGCCAAAGTTGGATTATTTCTAAGTCGCAAACCATTTATTATCAATATGGAAACCTCCAAAAACAATAGCCAAGACCCACAAAATATCGACGGACGGCTTGGCGACCTGATTAAAGAAGCAGAAATAATTAACCAGGCCATCCGCGAAGACGGCGACAAGGCAAGAAGGGAAATAGATCTTATTATCGCGAAAATCAACGAAACGATAGCCACGATAAACCAAAATTGTTACGAACTGGATCAAATTGAAAAAGACGCCGGGGAAAAAATCGGTCAAATATTATCGGAGGAAAAAGAATACTTGGCGGATAACGGATAACTCTCCCATCCCGGCACCAGCAAGGCGTGCGCGCAATTCATAGTGCGCGGATCTGACGGCATTGCTGATTCTGGCTAATTTATGCTATATAAAGTAATTCGCTAGTATTGTGCTTCATCCCAATTGGGGCCCTTAATCGAACAATTTTTACCCCTATCTTTACCGATTATTTTCGATTATAATAATTAAAAACATCTTAAATACAATCATATGTTTGATTCATCCCAAAGATTAGATCGCGGCGACGACCCCGATCGCCTTCAAAACTCTGATGCGCGTCATGAATCCGGCGATGACTCCCGGGAAAAAGGTGAAGACATGTCCGAGGAAATGCTGATTTTGAGCTCCAAGAATCGGAGTATTTTTAAAAGACTCACTGACCGCGCCAAGAAAACCGCGCGAAACATTATCAGGAGCGTCAAAGATAAAATCCCCGGCAAAGCCGATGTCTGCGCCAAAGCGCAGATCGTCACTAATGAACTTTATACCCACCGCCACGAACGCATACAGCTTCACTGGGGGAAGGAAGTGGAAGCCATCCAAATGCAGATAGACGCGTTGCAAGCGTCAGCGAAAAGCATACAAGGCCAAATCGATGATTTCAGAAAAAGGAAAATCCCCGGCGTTGATGATATGATACTGAGCAAAAGAACGATTGAAATGCAAATCCATAATTTGGAAACCCAAAAAGACAAATACCAATCAAAATACGAAGCGGAACAGGACAAAATGATCATCGGGGCGAACGAAAGAAACCGCATCGCAAGCGAAGTGATACGCCGGTGCAAAGACAAAATGGAACCTTTCGAACGCGACCTGGAAACGCTGGAAAAACGCAAAAAGAGCGTTGATTTGGCGGGCGAGAAGCTGGAAGCAAAACACGCGGAAAGAAAAAAGGACCTGGACGATCTGGAAGAACGAAAAACGGCATTGGAAAACGCCCTGATGATGGGAAACAAAAGCCGGGAAGAGGTTAAAAGAAATCCCAGCGTCAAAGCAATCGAAAAAATGATCGCCAGCGGCCACAAAGAGATGCAAAAACAAAAAGCCGATTTGCTTCGATTGCGCAACGAAATAGACAGCCAAATCGCCGAAGTTGGCGCCCAAGCGGCTCCAACCAGAGATAAATTGTTCCGCTATTCCCGCATAAAAGAAGAAGCGCCGATAACAAACGAAAACGTAAAAGACAGGAATCGAAAAGTTCATAACTTGCCACCACTTCCAATCCGGCCGCGCATCGGTTAATTTTATCGTACGACAGCAGCTATTAATCTATTTTTTGCAAAATATCATGAGCACTGATAATCAAAGCAAACAAGCTCTAAGCGACCAGCTCGAAGCCCTGATTAAAGAAGCGGAGAAGATTAACCGGGGAATCGAAGAAGACGGCAGCCAGGCGACAAAAGAAGTCGATGCTCTTGTTGCGGATATCCAGGAAACTATTGGCAGAATAAAACAAACCTGCGCCGATATTGATAATTCGGAACAAGAAGCGAACGACAATATCGACCGGTCGATATTGGAGGAGGCGGAATTTATGGATAATAACGAATAAGCTGGTTTTGCGGTTAGTTGCGCATAACCATAAATATTGGGACGATTTTTTGGTTTGCGAAACCGGCATCTTGCAATAATCCGGTTTTTGGTTTATAATCGATAATTGTGCAGACAAAATCCAATATTTAGACCAATTAATACCATGGAAAAGCAAATCGAAGAATTCGCCAAACAAGTCAAAAGGCAAAGCCTTCCCGAAATAAAAGCGGGAGACACGGTGCGTGTTTACCAAAAATACAAGGATAAGGACAAGGATAAAATCCAGATGTACGAAGGAATGGTAATCTGCCGGAAACACGGAAACGAATCCGGCGCGGCCATTACCGTGCGCAAAATCGCCTCGGGCATCGGGGTGGAAAAGATATTCCCTATCCATTCGCCGATCATCGACAGAATCGAAGTGGTGAGATCGGGAAAAACGCGGCGTTCGAAGCTTTATTATCTTCGCGAAGCAAAGGGCAGAAAATCAAAGTTAAAGCAAGTTGTCGCGAAACCGGCGGCAAAAGCAACTGCCTCCTCCAAAGAATCCGGAGAGGCAAGAGAAGAAATCAAAAAGTAGACCACCGGCCCCGCGTAAGTGTGGGGCCGGTTTTAATTGATTCGCCAAGGCCATGGGCCGCAAGCGAATCAATGCCCGGGTGCTGAAATTGGCAGACAGGCTAGCTTGAGGTGCTAGTGGGCTCAACCCCGTGCGAGTTCAAGTCTCGCCCCGGGCACCGGAATAGTTTATGAGCAAATTAGTAATGAGTTAATGGATAAATACAAATGCGGGTTAAATCCCGTATTTTGTTCATCAACTCATTGCTCATCAACTAATTTGCTATTTATGGGCGCTTAGCTCAGCGGCTAGAGCGACTCGTTTACACCGAGTAGGCCAGGGGTTCAAATCCCTTAGCGCCCACAGAATCATCAACGGATCCTCAAGGAGGTAATAGAAATTCAATTTCCGTTTTTGCTTTTTAAGGGAGAAAATGTTATAAACAAGCTGTTGCATTAGCAACAACTTGCTTGACTCGCGCTAAAACAAGCTGTTGTTCGCTTCCGTTCGCAACAGTTTGTTTTCGTATTTTTGGGTTTCATTCATCAACTCACTACTCATCAACCAATTCACTTACCCATGGTGGGATGCCAGAGTGGCCGAATGGGATGGTTTCGAAAACCATTATGCCCGCAAGGGTATCGGAGGTTCGACTCCTCCTCCCACCGCATAATTAGCCAATAAGCGAATTAGTGATCAGTTGATGAGCAAATTCAAATTCACTCCGTATTTTACTCATCAGCTAATCAGCTCATAGCTAATTTACTATTTATCATGTCCTTTTTTTCCAAAAAGCAATCCGAAGAACCGCAGAATATCGATGAGATACTGGCGCAGTTTAAAGAAGTAAAAAAACAATGCGCGGCCATGGCTGAAGAATTGAAGAAACTCAGGGAGGAAAATCTGCACAATGTTAATAAAGTAAACATGGTCAGGTTCAACCCGTTTGAAGGCTTGGGCGGCAATCAAAGCTTTTCCGTCGCGATACTCGACGGAAACAACTGCGGCGCGGTTATCACCAGCCTGTTCTCCCGCGACGGGAACCGGGTCTACGGCAAACCGGTTGAAAACGGCACTTCCCCGCACATCCTTTCCGAGGAAGAAAAAAGGGCGATTGAAATCACAAAAACAAAGATTAATCCCAAAGTTCAAAGTTCGAATAACAAATAAAGCTCAAAACCCAAAGTTTAAAGAATGCTAATTTTTTAATATTTGGATTTTGAACTTGATTTGACGTTTGGATTTTGAAATTTGAACTTTAATGGCGGACAAAAAACAAAACTTAATAACCCGGCCGCCGGTAGTGGTGGTAATGGGCCATGTCGACCATGGCAAGACTTCGATTTTGGATTATATCCGCAAAACGCATATTGCCGATAAAGAATCCGGAGGTATCACGCAACATATCGGCGCTTCAGTGGTCGAATTCAAAGGAAATAAAATTACGTTCATCGACACCCCGGGACATGAAGCTTTTTCTCAAATGCGTATTCGCGGTTCAAAAATCGCCGATATCGCAATTTTAGTGGTTGCCGCCGAAGAAGGGTTCAAGCCTCAAACGAAAGAGGCGGCATTTGCAATCAAAAAAGCGGGCATTCCGGTAATCGTGGCAATGAATAAAACCGATCTGCCGCAAGCCAACGTCGAAAAAGTGAAGCGGGATCTTCAGAAAGAGGACCTTCTCGTCGAAGACTGGGGCGGAAACGTTCCGGCAATCAGCATTTCGGCAAAAACCGGCAAAGGCATCGACGAGCTTTTGGAAATGATTTTATTGGTGGCGGAGATGGAAGATCTCAAGGCTGATTTGGACGCGCCGGCATCAGGTATTATTATCGAATCATCGCTTGACCACCGCCGCGGTCCAAGCTCCAGCATATTATTGCAGAACGGAACTTTGACCCCGGGAACTTTCATCGCCACCGATTCGGCGTTTGGAAAAATAAAAAGCCTTGAAGATACCCGCGGCGCAAAGCTTGAGAAACTCCTCCCCTCTCAACCGGCCGTGGCAATCGGGTTCGAATCCGTACCCGTGATCGGTGAGGTTTTTCGTGCAATGAAAAACCAGGAAGAAGCCCAAAGTTTTGTGGTTTCGCAAAAAGCCCGAAAGGCAAAAGTTGAAATTAAAAAAATTACGCCTGCTCCCGGAGAAGGTCAAAAAACAATCAACATTGTTCTTAAAGCGGATGTCCTAGGCTCGGCCGAAGTGCTGAAAGAAACCATCCTCCAGATTCCCCAAAATGACGTGGCTTTGGACATATTGGATACCGGGGTCGGCGAGATCAGCCTTAATGACGTGAAGATGGCCCGTTCCAGTTCCGCCGCCATAATCGGATTTAAGGTTAAAACAAATCCCGACGCAAAAGCCATGGCCGAACGTGAAAAAATCAGAATAATGAATTTTGACATTATCTATGAAATGATCGAGTGGCTGCGCGGATACATGGAAAAAGCGAAAACGCCGCAAATCGTGCGCAAAGACGTCGGAAGGCTCAGGGTTTTACTCAGCTTCTGGGCGGAAAAAAACCGCCAAATCGTGGGCGGCAAGATAGTTGAAGGCGCGGTGAAAAAAGGGGTTAAAATTGAAGTTTACCGGGGCGAAAAATTGACCGGCCAGGGACGCTTGATCAATCTTCAAAAAAACAAAAAAGATATAACTGAAGCCGGCAAAGGAGAAGAGGTCGGGATACTCTATGAAGGTGCGGAAAAAATTCAGGAAGGCGATTATCTGGTGTTTTACACGCAAGAAAGGAATTTCTAAGACAATTCCACAATTTCCAATTTCCAATAAATTTCATAATTCCAGAATATCATAGACTTAAAATTATTTTGGCATTGGACATTTATTTTGAAATTGGAAATTGGAAATTTTGACATTTTTTCCATGGATCATCGAATCGAAAAAATAGAATCCCTGATGCAAAGCGTCCTGGCGGAATTGATCGCCCGCGATTTTAGCGCGTCCCGCGATACGTTAATCACCGTGACAAGAGTTAAGGCAAGCGGCAATTTGCAGGAAGCCAAAGTTTATATCAGCGTTCTTCCCGACCAAAAGCGCGATTTGGTGGTTAACGCCCTGGAAAAAGAAATCGTATTTTTTCAAAAAACTTTGAACAGAAAATTACGGATGCGCCCGGTTCCCAAAATAATATTCGTCCCGGATACTAATCCCGCCCAAGCCCAACAAGTGGAAATGCTCTTGGAAGAATTGAAAGATACCGACAAACATTGAAAAATTATTTGATTTGTATTAAATTTTAGTATTGAAATTGCGTTTTTTCCGCCGCTCGCCAACCAGTGTTTTATCGCTATTTACGGCCGGTTAGCCAAGTAGTAAGGCGACAGTCTGCAAAACTGTTATACATGAGTGCGATTCTCATACCGGCCTCAAACGACTTTCGCGACGCTTCAGTCGTAGTAATTAGTAATTAGGATTTAGTAATTAGACAAAAGAGAAAATCTCATATTTTATAAAAGCGAAAGGTGTTTTCCAAACTACAAATTGCTCACACAAATTACTGAATTTGCCGCGGTGGTGGAATTGGCATACACGAAGGACTTAAAATCCTTTGAGAGCAATCTCGTGTGGGTTCAAGTCCCACCCGCGGCACATAACGAAAACCGCCCCTGTTACCAGGGGCGGTTTCAATTGTTATACGGTTAAAACCTATTTTTCAAGGACTTCCACGTAAGCGTATCTCACTCCGAAATTCTTGGCCTGTTCATAGGTCGGAAACCAGATATCAAACTGATAATCCCCCACTCGCCAATGCATCCGATCTTCCACCGAAAATACCTTGTTACCGTATAATTCGGGAATCCGGATTTCGGTTCCAAACGGAAGGCCGTTATTGGCGACCACGCCATCGTGGACGTAAGTACCGTTGGCCGTAATGAACGGCGTGCTGTCGGTTTGAGCAATCGTGCTGGAATAAGCAGTCAGCACAACTCTTATTTTACGGATCGTTGACTTTGATAAGCTTATATCGACATTGTCTTTAGAGCAAACATCCGAATCATTTTTAAGCTCCAAAGGAGTTGCCTGCGAGATCATTAGCCCGCAAAAAACTATCCCTTGGGCCGCGCCATTGGCGTCATTTCTGTTGAAATCGGCAATCTCCTGCGCTTGTACGCCGTTAAATCGCAAAGTCAGCAACAGACCGCTAAACGCCAAAGTGAAAATGAGCAAGCTTTTACTCCACACGGGACACTTAAAGCGAATACACATAATTTAAATCTGGCGCCATAGATGCCTTTCTACACCGCTATTAGAGCCTTCGCGCTTCGCAGAATACCGCCATTTTACCCTTAAAATCGGAATAAAGCGCAAAACCCGCAAATTAATCGTGACCTACCTATTCTATTCCAATCTTTAAATTTTGTCAAGGGTAAATCAGGATTAAACCATTTGATTTTTCAACAAAAAACAGCGGCGGCGCCAAACAAAAAAACGCCGTTCGCGGCGTTATTTTTGTTATTGCTGCCTTATCGTTTATTCTCCAAAATTGAAAACTCTTCTTTGATCACGCTTTTATCGCTCCACGGGATTTTTTTGCCGCCGCTCAAGCACATCGAGTCCTCGCAACCCTTGCCGGTAACCAAAACCGAGTCCCCCGGCTTGGCACAAGCCAACGCTTCCCTAATTGCCGCCCGCCGGTCGATTATCTTTTTCACCTTTCCGCCGCCCGAAGCGATCTCGTTGATTATTTTCATCGGATCCTCATCATACGGATCTTCGTTGGTCACGACAACCTGATCGCAATATTTTTTCGCCAAGTTTCCCATGACCGGCCTTTTCCACTTGTCGCGACCGCCGCCGCACGACCCAAGCACGCAAATCAATCTTCCGCCCCTTAGGTCTCCCCTTATCGCCTGGTACGCTTTTTCGAGAGAATCCGGGGTCACGGCATAATCAATAAACACTTTAAAAGGGTGAGAAACCGCCTGATCCATCCGCCCCGGAATAACTTCAATTTTCGCCAAAGCGGCTTTGCACGCGTCCAAATCAACCCCCTGGGACAGGCCAACGCTGATCGCCGCCAGCGCGTTATAAATATTGAATTTCCCCAGCAGCTTCAAATTAAATTCGGTTTTTTCAACCTCAAAAGAAGACCCCGTGCCGGAAACTTTAAAATTATCCGCGCAAACGGTTTTAGCTTCTTTTTGACTATCCGCCTCTGCGGCACCGAGAGTATAGGCATATTTCTCTTTCGCGCCAAATTTGGCGAAATATTCATAATTCGGATCGTCCAAATTAACCACGTGGATATTGCGGCAAGCCGCAAAAAGCTTGCCCTTCGCGGTCAAATAATTTCCAAAGCTTCCATGAGCCTCGATATGTTCCGCGGTCACGTTAGTGACAACCGCCGCTTCAAAATCAATAAATCTGTGCCGATGCTGTTTTATTCCTTCCGAGCTGACTTCAATGACCGCGTACTGGCATTTGGCCGTCACGGCATCGCTCAACAATTTTTGCAACGCGAATCGTCCGGGCATCGTCATCCGGGATTTGTTTTTCCAAATTTTGTCGCCGATCCGAAATTCAACCGAAGAAGAAACCGCGACTCTGAATCCACCCTCTTCTAAAATCTTGGCAATCATTATGACTGTTGTTGATTTGCCATTGGTTCCGGTAACGCCGATCACTTTTATTTTTTTTGCCGGAAATCCGTATCGCAACGCGCCCAATAACGCCATTCCAAGATGGTACCAGCCAATAACAGATTCCGGAACCATCTTTCTGACTTTTGTTTTTATTCGGTTTATAACCACCATATTATTGTTTCGATTACCATTAAACAATCCCGTTTTATATTCTACACAAACAGACTTTAGATTCAATATTGTCCGCGATATTTGGTATTTATTCCGAACCGGTTTGAGTGGTTGTGCCGTTATCTATCGGAATTTGCGGCGCTTGATAGCTTTGGTTGACGGTCACCGACGAACCGGCTTTCTGGATCAGGTCTTTCAGCTGGTTTTTGGTCAAACAAACCGTTTCGCCATCCTCACCAGCAACGCACATTTGCTTTGAAGTAATTTGCCGGGCATCCATTTGTTCGGTGGTAATATTTTTCGACGTCATGTCGTTTGCCACCACCCCCTTCAAACTCGCCACCCCGTCGCCGATCGCGATTCCCAGCTTGCCCAGAACATTTTTAATGATCTCAATGAAACTGTTGTTTTCCGCCAGGCCGCTATCGATCGTGGAAGTCGCGTTGAGCGCTCCCCGGCTGTCCAGGCGCAGATTGAGATCGGATACTTTCGTGTCCAATTCTTTGATCGATTCAACGATCAAGGCGTCAAATTCAAAAGGTAAAGAAAGGCTCAATGATTTTTCTCCCCGGGGAATCAGGTTTTTGTCGGTACCGCTGGGATCTGTTTGCTGGATCCAGTTGGGGAAAATCCTTTGCACGTCCTGGGCAATGAACCCGCCTTGCAGGCGGGTATCATTGCCGTGCTCCTGCGGATTTACCCAGTTGAAGTTAACTCCGTTAAGCTGGGTCAGTTTTCCGAGAGCGTTTGCCATCGGGACAATGTCTTGTTTCAAGCGGATATCGGACGATGCCGCCCAGGAACCGCCGCCAGGTTGGTATCCCTTACCATATACCGTTAGATATCCGCCATCATTTAACTCCATGGCAGTTGATTCATTGGCCCCGCCGGGGAAACCAGTATCGCTTTTGCGCCAATAAAAATTGTAGACACCGGATTTTTTATAATAGGCAATATGGGAAGCGTTAGATGGCAAATATGCCAATCCCGAGGTTCCAATAATAAATGGATAGCCGCCATCAGACTGTATATTGCCGTTAACCTCAAGCGCTTGGCTTGGATTTATGATACCGATACCGACAGCACCCAGCCGATTGATATTCAACACGTCCGGAAATGTCGTACCGCTTGAATTATGAATATTAAATCTAAGATATTCGCTGCCGGCACCCGATGGCGCGTAAAATTGCATGTCCGCATATGGATTATTAACAATATCCTTGAGATACAGATTAAAAGTTCCGTACGGCGTTGCTCCGGTTCCCGTCGTTCTAACGACCGGAATCGCACCTGCAATATCGAGCGATACCGCCGGGTTTGTCGTACCAATACCAACGCTGCCGGAAGATAAAACCGTCAATTGCGGTAAGTTTGTCTGGCCAATCCGGACCGCTCCTCCATTGGCGGTTATATTCAAATCAGTATTGACATTGCCTTGCCAAATTTCATTAGTTCCATCGGTACCGCTAAGACGCAAACCATTGAAAAAAGAAAATCCTCCTTGGACATCCAATTTGCCGCCAGGCGTAGTCGTCCCGATGCCCACATTACCATCAAAAATTGCGTCGCCGGCGTCAACCCATAACCCCCAATTGTTTGTTCCGCTCGAAGCGTTTCCGTAAAGCCCGATATTCTTCGTGGCGCCAATACCGTTCGCGGAACCGACAACACCATAATTTGTGCCTGTAGTTGCAAGGCTCACTGCTCGAACAACTTGGTCATTTGCGGTCGTACTTTCAACTACAAATTTTTGTCCCGGATTCGTCGTCCCGATCCCCACGTTCCCCCCGTCCTTCACGAAGATTCCCGCGCCGCCGTCTTCGTTGAGGTACAGTCCGGTAGTATCGCCCACCACCTTGGGCGCGGTTAACTGCGTGGTAAATGTCGGGCTGGCGGCGAATACCAGGGAACCGCTGCCGGTTTCATCGCCGATGGTTCCGGCAAGCTCCGAAGAACTCGTGGAAGCAAACGCGTTAAGTTTGTCACTGGTGGTTGCCAAGGTACCGCTGGTCGGCAAGGTTAAGCTGGTGTTGGCGCTCAGCGTTAATCCCAGAGCATAGTTGCCGGTAAAGGTAATGGTGTTGTTGTTACCGTTGGCAACGCCCGTGCCGCCTTTGGTTGGGGAAATGGTGGTTCCATTCCAGGTACCGGCGGTAATTGCGCCCACCGTGGTGATATTGCCAGTTCCCGCCCAGGTGGATAGCGCGGTGTTTTCCACGCTGCCCAGGCCCACCTGGGATTGGGTCACGCCGTGGGGATTGCTGGTGCTGGCAAGATGGGAATTAATCGTGGTCGCGGCCAGATTGTCATCCAGGGTTAATGTTTTGCTGCTAGTACCGCCACTGATGGTGTAGCCCGTGGCTTGGGAGGTTAGAGTTAAGCCGTTGTAGGTGATGGCAACCACCGCGCCGCTGGATGACAGCGTGAATTCCGTGCCATTGGTGCCGGCGTTGATTCCGCCTCTCACGTCGAGTTTGGTATTGGGGGTGGCAGTACCAATACCAACATTGCCATTGTTTAATATGTGCAACCTGTCATTGGATCCGGTCTTGAAAATTACCGCGCCGGTATTGTTGG
>Ga0310040_1000622_pt1 | contig 31516 bp, 51 predicted proteins | sample EPASupsiteHSE623_FD_200237 | JGI IMG/M metagenome (GOLD analysis project Ga0310040, IMG submission 200237) | Bioremediated contaminated groundwater from EPA Superfund site, New Mexico - Sample HSE6-23 (v2) (version 2) | ecosystem: Environmental > Aquatic > Deep subsurface > Groundwater >... | reverse complement strand
CGCATGGGCAGGCATCGAGGTTCAGGGCTTCGCCCTTTGCTGTGAAAATTATTATCTCCGGATGGGTATTAGCCTCGTCCGGCTCTTCCTTGGCGAGCCTACCCTGCTGACGTATGACCTTAGGAGGAAAAAAATGATGTACGGTAATGAATGAATAGCAGTAAAGGGGATGAGTTTATTGAGGCTCACCGCAGGAATTCGCGATACACCTTAGGATCACCTCAATTGATCATTTTGCAGTTTTGATATAAGTGAATCTTCACGGCCTTCGTCCTTCTTGCCTTTTGCAGCATTTTGTGCGCGAAGACTTCTTTGATTCCCAAGGACATTCGCGTTTCTCTCCTTTCAAGGCAACTATCAAGATAAGCAAAGTTTCATTTTTCAAGACTTTGCTGAATCCATCTGCCAAAATTTGCCATCCAGACAGCACAATTCTTGCTATCTAATGCATGGGAGTAATTAGAGCCCGAGATTATGCAGCCACCATTGTTTGTTTGCTAAACTGACTTGCTTTATTCCACCCCGATCCATGATCTTGTCGGGTGACGATATCGCCTTTGTGGTAATCTGGATTTGCCCTACAATCGGTTCTTTTCATCTACCCAGTGCTTTCTCATGGATTCCAATTTTGACAATGACGATAGTTCGGATGCCGTAATCCGTCCTATAGATGATAACCCAATGATTCTTGACATGGACTTCCCGATGGCCAGCTTTGTCGTGACTTAAGACTTCTCCACATTCTGGATTGGTGCGGAGCTTTTCAAAACGCTTCCTAAGTTGCTCAAATAGTGCCTTGTCCTTCTTCTTGATATGAGATAGTTGATTCTTGACATCATCAGGAAAGAATAGGCTATATGGGCTATCTATTGTAGCCTGATCAGGCTTTGGCTTGCTAAGACTTCTTTTCCTGACCATATGAAAAAAATGCTTAAAGGCTGTCCAAGAACGCATCTAATTCCTTGGCGCTGGTAACTCGCGTTCCCTGGCCTTGTTTATACTGCGCCCAAGCTATATCAGTGCCCTCAAGGAGCGTCTTGATGTCCTCTTCGGGGGTTTTATGGACAGGCAGAATTGTGTCTTTCACGGTTCCAGCCATAGGGGATAGGTAGTGAGCCTTATATAAATAAATTTGCCATTAACTAGAGTCATTGAATTGAGTTCTATTATTTTGTGCTTTTTCTAGTCTTGGTTTACGAGTTACACGTATTGCCTCATCGAATCATCCCAACAACCTCGAACTGTGGAGTGAACCCATGATAGTAGACAGGTAGTTAAGCAATGGTATTTAAAGCAACCTCCAATTCGAACTGACCTGGAGACATGCAATCCAGTGCCGAATGCAGTCTCTTCTTATTGTAAACCTTCTCAATGAAATGCCAGATGTTTTCATAGGCATCTTCAAATGTTCCGTATTTGGAGAGAACCCATCTGAGTAGACAACGATTTAAGCAACATCAACTTAGGGGGAGAAATGCATGAAAAAGACGAGGCGACGCTACGACCGAGCATTCAAGATATCAGTAGTATCTGGACTTGAGGGCGGCAAGACTCCTGCTCAGATTGCTCGCGAGCATGGGATTCATCCGAGTCTTCCATCCAGATGGAGAGATGAATGGGCTGAAAATCCTGAAAAAGCATTCCAGGGAAATAGGAAGACGTACAAAGAGAATGCAAGGATCTCCGAACAAGAAAGGATCTTGGAACTGCTCAATCCGGATAATGGCCGTCTTAGAAGAAAAAGCAAAAGGGATAGTGGGCAGATCTTCACGGTAATCCAGGATGCTTTATCTAAAGCTCCTCAGCTTTCGATACGCAAAGCCTGCCAAATTCATAGAGCAAGTCGGAGCGGTTACTACAAATGGAAGAAACGACCTGAAGCTGTGCCATCCACGATCGGATTGGATACGGATCTTAAGGACTTGATACAAAAGATAGTTCTGAAATTTCCAGAATATGGATATCGGCGAGTCACAATAGAGTTAAGAAATCGTGGATTTGTGGTTAACCACAAACGAGTACTGAGAATCATGCGAGATAACAACCTGTTATGCCTAACGAATAACTCCCATCAGACAATACAAGTTGCACGCACATTACGCAGGCTAAATGATGGCTCTGCCCCAACATGAAACCCACATCATCTTTGAACTCCGGCGATCTTGCTGCGTAGCGTGCCGTTCTGGATGTGTTCAAATAAAGAGGAATCTAGTTGGCAATGTATCAGGAGAGTAAGTAGTGCCTCGGCGTCCGGCATGTGGTCAAAAGATGAAGATAGGCCAGGGTCCTGGCCATTCTCAATTTTTAAGGATCTTCCTTGACAGAGGCCTGCTGAAAGGTTCTGCGACATTTTTTTGAGAAAAAAAGGTTTGCCTCACATCTTGTCCATCATCTTTAGCGCTTCTTCTAAGGGCAATGCTGGATTTACGTGAGGTATGCCAAAATTTTTAAATGGATAGGTTATCTTCAGGATTATTTCTTCGTTGGGGGCTTCGAAAATAGCTACGGTCATATGTCTACCTATCAGCAGATACCTTCCTATCAGTTTTACCTCTTTAGGAAATTTGAATTCCTTCCAAAGTTTATGGACATCCTCTGTTTTCTCTGGTTCCCACTTAAACCACATCACGAATAGCATGTATTCACCTCCGTCATCTGTTTGTAAAACTATCTAGGATCTAACCAATCCTCTAAACCCGGCTAGTATCCAGATGGCTATTCCCCACAGGATCAGGAATGCAGCTACAAATCTCTCACCTATAATTTTAAAACTCTCTGGGATGACTTACAGAATTTATCGAGCTTTTATTATTCTAGATGAAAGTGGATATTAGAGGTCCACTTAGAACACAACGTTTTAAAAAATTATTCATGATTGTTGCTTATTAATCATTTGATGGAGGGGGAGAGCACAAATCCTGGGGCCCTAGCTTGCTCCATCTCCTCCACATCCTTTAAGGTGTTGCTTATAGGCGAAGAGGTTTCCAGTATGGTCTTCATGTCTACCTCACCCCTCTTCGCCACCTCACAACATCGAAAAAGATTAAATATAATTACCATTTTATTATAGTTTTTTAAAAGTAATATACTTGATCAAGTTGGTAGATTCCCACCCGCTGGAGTTGTCAGGTCCTTATTCCTCCTTCTTGAATCTCCAGCTATTCTATTCTCCGAGCAGCGATCGAAAAGTAATTATTCATGATTGATACTTATAGATTATTGGGTAGAGGGAGACCATCTCACCAGTCAGTCCAAGCTCAACCCCTCTCACCCTCCTCCATCCTTGAGCCTTCAGGCAATATCTGGGCAGGACCTATGCATTCATCATGCCCGGAGATCGTTGATTATAGGGCGTTACGGAAATAATTTTAATGATTATGAAAATAATGCTTGGTTCAGAGTTGACTATCACGCTTGGGCTGCAATTCCTCTAATGTGATCCCCTCAGACTTGTGCTTCCGCAAACACTCGTATTGAGAATCAACGTGTGTCGCCTCGCTGCAATTTTTCTCCTCTTCTTTCCTGACGGCTGCATCTATTGCCGCTATTTCATCGGACGCGGCAGCAATAAGCTCCAAAAGCTCTTTGCGCCGTGATGTGACCATATCCAAGTTGGTTTTCATGTTTGCCTATAACAATGCCGCCAAAAATCGACACAGAAATACTAACCGTATTAAGTAAATAGGATGGATATGAACTCATTGCCCATCTGGGCCATCCTAGAGAGAAACGACTGGATTCTAAATCTGCCTTGAATATCTGCCAAGCTGGGCAATCCCTGACAGGCAGGGAAGGAAGCCGCTCTTAAGGGACTCTTCGCCCCGGCCTCTTCTCAGGAAGTATCCTCAAGCTACCTGGTTGTTTCCTCGATTGTGGCAATGGCATGCTTAAAGACTAGGAGTTGCCCTTTCGCGGTTTGAAGGAGGAGCTCGTAAGGATTGAATCCTTCGACTATCCCGATGACGGGCTGGCCTCCGGATACCAGGCGGATAATGACCTTCTTGCCCTTGAGCGCGGGGATGAACTGCGGTGGTCTATTCTTTCCTTCTTCGATCGATTTCTCTTCCATTGCGCCTCCAGAGTATCACATTATCTGATAAGGGCATCATTTAAGCTGTAAGTATATTTAATTTGTCTGCCTAATCCTGAAGCTTTAATTTTATCAGAGATTAGTCATTAAAAGCCCAGCTCCCTAGCCTTGGCAAAAGCAGCATTAGCTTCTGTTGTCCTGCCTAATGCTTCAAGAGCGCGGCCTTTGACTTGCCAAACCCCTGTGAGATTTGGATTTAACTCGATGGCTTTATCAAAAGCTTTGTCGGCCTCTTCGTATTTTCCCTGATTATAGAAAGCAAAGCCTCTGACGTTCCATGTATTCGCGGCATTGAAGGGATTTAGCCCGGTTGCCATATCATAAGCCGTGAGAGCATCTTCGTATTTGCCCTGGTCATATAAAATCAAGCCTTTGCCAGTCCAGGCCTTGGCAAATTTTGGATCAATCTTGATTGCCTCATCATAGGATTTGATGGCATCATCATACTTGCCTTCCAGATATAGTGCAAATCCTTTGCCAGCCCAGGCGTTGGCAGATTTAGGATCAAGTCTGATAGCCTCATCATAGGATTTGATGGCATCATCATACTTGCCTTCTTGACCAAATACAGCCCCTTTATGGCTCCATGCCACTGCATATGACTGATTTAGTTCGATGGCCTTATTGTATGCCTCGATGGACTCATTATATTTGCCCAAGCTAAGAAGCAAATCAGCTTTATTGCACCAATCTTCTGCAGTCTGCTGCCCCGCCGCGTCAAGATCGAGCAGGGACACATTTGACTCAGATTTTCCCGATGATCCATTTACATCCACTGCACTATCAGCTCCGGCCAAGCTAGCCGAAAGAATAATGCAAATAATAACAGCCCGCATAATTGCCAAGCACTTCAATCAGATCACATCCACCTTAAATTCGCACAGTATGTAGCCGTTATCATAATTAAATATAAAGATTATTCTCAATAACTCGCCGAATTACTTTCTCGTCATTGACATCTGGCTGGGCATATGACAATCACTCTTTGAAAAAGGACAGGTCAGCTCGTTCTTCCTGACCGCAATTTCTCGAGATCGTTTTGCAGATCCGCACTCATCTTTGCCCCATTGAGATTTGATAAAGCAAAAAACTGAAGCGCTATTGAATCGTACTTTATTCCCTGCAGATTTGCCTCCCTAAAATCGGCGTTCTTGAAAGCCAATGTGTCAAAGGTGGCACCACTTAGATTTGCACCATTAAAATCGGTGTTATTGAAGGACGACGTTTCAAAGACGGCACCACTCAGATCCGCACCGGAAAAGTCGGTGTTATTCATATAAGTTTGGGCAAAATGAACATTCCTTAGGCTGGCACCGCTGAAATTAGTGTCCAAAAAGTTCAGCGAAATTATGCTAGATGATCTCAAGTTCGCCTTGCGCCAAACGGTTCCTTTTAGAGTCATGCCGTAAAGGTAAGATCCCGTGAGGTCCGCGCCCGACAGGTCTGCACCACTCAGAAATATATTTTCAAGTCTAGCATTGCTTAGTTTGGCATTTTTCAGAATTGCGCCGGTAAGGTCCGCGTAATCCAAGGCAGCGTCCTTAAAAGTACACCCGGATAGATTAGCTCTCACCAAATATGCACGGGTAAAGTCCGAACCCGTCAGCTCGGAATTACTAAGATTGGCTCCAAAGAATTCTGCTCGGGCTAATTGGCAACTTATAAGACTGCTGCCGCTCATATCCACCCAATTCAGTTTTGCGCCTATCATGTTGGTCTTGGCCAGATACTCATCTTTCAGAACGGCAAGGCTTAGATCAGCTCCTAAAAGCCTGGCTCCATTCAGGTTCGCGCCAGTCAGATTGCAGCCGCCGAGCAAAGCATCGCTAAGATCGGCATTTTCGAGATTGGAATTCGATAGATCGGAATCTTCCAGGTGAGCTCCGGGCAATTTGGCGCCCATAAGATTGGCTTCGACAAGGTTAGTTTTGTGCATATAGGCAACCTCGAGGTTTGCCCCGGATAGATCAGATCCAGAAAGATCAGAACCATCCAGGCCCGAAGCCACAAGATACGAGCCAGATAGGTTCGCCATGCTTAAATTTACACCTGTTAGGTTGGCGAAGACTAAATGGGAATTAATTAACCGAGAGCCAACAAACTTTGTGCCATAACAGCGGCTCTCCGAGATATCTGCTTTTGTCAGATCCGCTTGGGAAAAATCTGCATTTATTAGATTGGCTCCAACAAGGCTTGCCATTGTCAGGTTTGCCTTCACCAGGATCGAATTGCGAAGCGAGGTTCGCCTCAAATATGCTCCTACAAGACTCGTTCCCCTCAGGTTGGAGTTGCCGAAATCCGTAGCAGTCAAGTTTGCATAATCCAATTTTGCGCCTGAAAATTTAGTTTCGCCTAGCCTTGCTTGCCGCAGGTCTGATCCAGTGAGGTCCGCTCCAGTCAGGTTCGAGCCTGTCAAGTCAGATCCTGCCAGATCAGCATGGCTAAGGTCCGCAAAAGATAGATTACAGCCCATCAGATCTGCGCCCTCCATATACGCTCCGCTGAGGTTGGCTCTTAACAGCATGGCATTATTTAGAATTGAGCCATTCATATGGGATTTGCTCAGATTAGTCAATTCCAGGTTTGAATTCTGAAGATCGGACCGGGTTAGGTTGGACCCGGTTAGATTAAGGCAACTCAAATTCATATAACTGAGATCTTCACCATTTTTTGTCGCCTGAACTCCTGAGCCAGTTTTATTTTCCAGGGTTTTGTTAGCGTTTTCTGATCCGCTATCGAGGACAGATATACGATAATCCTTCTGCAGCCTCTGGGATTCTGACTCAGGAGGTGGCTGGATAGACGTTGACCCCAAGACAGCTATTTTCGCATGCAAGGTCATTTCATCAGATGCTAAGGAGCCCGTGACGAGAAATACCATCATTAGAAATCCGATAATCATTTTTGCCCTATAGGCCCGCAAGCACATAATTTAGATCCCCTCATAAATTGGTTTACGCAAGTTACTCTTCATTTTTTTAAATTATATTTGGAAATTCATTTATTGAGATATCATGGTCACGTTGGCCAATCTGGAATATTGACCATTAGGCACTAACTTGTAGACGGTGCCATTTATGTGGACTTCGACGTAGTCTTCCTTAGGAACGGCATCAAAATCATGTGTGGCCAAAAAGAAAGCAAGATCCCCTACGTCCATTCGTGGATCCTCAACCTGAGAAATCAACTTTATAAGTGCCGAATAATCAATCGCAATGGAGGACAAAGCTGTAAAAGACAATGTTATGCAAAGGCCGAGAATTACGGCCAGAATGAGCGGATTCGTGATATTATAAACTAATGTATTTCTTTTCACCGTTATTCACCAAGCACCTATTATCTCCCACTCATCTCGAATCTCGGCAAACCCCGAAATAAATCCAACAATATTAGAATGATTATACCTCCAACCTTTAAATAAATTTTCTAACAAATAGCGCATCTATCACGACTTGTCTTGGTTAGGGAGCTTAAATCCCCTGCATGCAATTGACTCGAATTAAGCACTCGTGCATGGATCATCTCCCGTGCGCCTTCTGCCAATTAGGTATCTTCATCTATCTTCCTGCGGCTTTGCACACCTTTCCTCTCTCACGCCAGGGGGCCATCCAGTAGACATACTTTCTGGATTCCTGCAGGCATTCCCTCCCCAAAGGCGCGTATCTTGTTCCCGGAAGCGAGCAGATATTCCAATTAGATCTGCTCGATCGGATTCATTGCATCTATTTTGGGAATATAGACGCCACCTCTCGAGTGTCCGATCTGCGAAAAGCAGAGCCTCAAGGGTGCGATTATCTAGGGTGCGATTATCTAGGGTGCGATTATCTAATCCTGTAGAAGCCCGAATGCCCGCCCAAGGAGTGATCAGAACGGACTTCCAAATTCTCTCGCATTGGCAAAGGCAACCTCTGTTGGTCCCATCTTTAAGCCTTGATAGTTGATCACCTGAGTGATTGACTGGGAGATTGACTGACCAACAAATCCTTAAATGAAAAGCTGACATTTATCATTTTTTAAGGAGACTGTAGTCATGGCTAGCAAACCTGATATCTATGTGGACTTCGAGTATGGCCATCTGAAAGAAGTTATCGTTGGAGTTCCTTTAAACATCTATCCCGATATAAAAATGTCAAGCTGGATCAAGGAGGGTCTCAAGATATTTCCCGAGAGCGAGCAGAAGAAGATCATAGAGCGATCCGGCAAGTCCTCCATGGAGATAGGCAAATTTGAGGCTACAGAGAAGGAAAACCTGGAGCTAATATCCATCTTTCAGAGATATGGAATCAAGGTATGGCGGATTGAACTCCTGACAAGAGAGCGTTTGGTACTGAACCTGGGGGAGGAGATCATTAAAAACTGGGGAGTCTCTTTTCAGTACTCCAGGGATCCCATATTGGTAGTAGGGAATAATGTGATTGAGCTAACTCCTGGTTCCCTATTCCGCATTGGTGACCTTCTTGCCTACCGCAAGCTCTTCATCGAAAGAGTGCTTGGCTCCAATGCTCTATGGTTTGCCATGCCAAAGCTGGATTACAGCCAGATGTTTGAGAATGGCAGTTACAGCAAAAATGGATTCCCCGTCCTTGAAGGCGGAGATATCCACGTTCTCGGAAAGAAGATTCTTGTGGGAACCTCTCTAAATCCCACGGTGGGATCGAGCGAGCGTGGATTCATCTGGCTCAAATCCATCCTTGAGCCCCAAGGCTATGATGTAGAGAGGGTGCCCATCAAGGACGAGTTCCTTCATCTGGACGTGGTTTTATCGGTCGTGAGACCGGGCCTGGCTGTGGTCTGCCCTGACGCTTTCGTTGATGGATTACCATCGTACTTTGACGGCTGGAAGCTCATTGATGTTTCCAAGGACGAGGCCCAGCGACTGGCCACAAACGGCCTGCCTATAGATCCCGACCACTATATACTGAGCTACAATGAGCACTATGACGGGTGGCGAGTCCAAAAAGCCCTGGAAGCCGAGGGCATAACTGTTCATCGCATCGCCTTTGACAACCACAATGAGGATGGTGGCTCTGTAAGATGTTCAACTCACCCGCTAGTGAGGAGATTGAACTTGACGGCTTGAATGGTCTGCCAAAAAGATGGATTGCAGCAGGTCAAGAACTCGATTCAGAAGTCCTTGGAGTAGCTGGAGTGCTCATTGATAAGCCAGTAAGATAAGGGCTGAAGGTTGTAGGCCTCAAAGTATACGAGATGACACAGATCAAGGCAAAAGATGCTGATTTCAACAAAGGATAGCAAAAGCGATTCTCAGCATCCCAGTCATGCCAGCCGCCTGCGCTGCCGACGATCGATAGGTCTGGAGGCTGGCGGGTGAATTGGTCCAGATTGTGCGCGATCTCTTTCTTCATAGAGCATCTAGCCTGATCTTGGACAGAATGCCATCGACCAGGTCGCGGAGGGCGACTTGCTCCGTTATGGTTTTTCTCAATTCGATGACATCCTCGTCCGCCGCCACCTGCAGCTTCATGAACTCCTCGCTCTTCGAGACCGTCCCCACAGTCTCCCGCCAATGAGCTTATATCCACAGAATCGATAACCGCTATATCGCCAGCTTGGTTTTATCTCGTCTCGATGGAGTAGGCCCGTATGGCTGGCCGGGCCATAGGTCTCCATTTTAGGGCCACGCGGTTCATGAGTGATCATAGCCCCCAACGCTCGCTTTGATTTTCTTTAGATTTAATGGGCTCAGCACTAACTCCATTAAATTGGCCCAATGATATTTTGCTAAATCTCTGCAAAAAATATTATGGAAATTTACTTTGTCACTGTGGTCTATGGCGGATGCCGCCCAAGAATTCCCCGCCTCCACCATGATACCGGGCGGCCTCGGCAAACCAATCGTTTCCGCCTGGGCCGGGTCCGGGCTTGGTGGCGCCGATGAAGGTGAGCCGCGGCATTTCCCGTTGCTTATGCCGCTCGAAATACCAGACTGCTTGAGCCAAAGCCATAACCAAATCGTCGTGCTCACCCTGCTCGGCCTCGAATTTAGCCCTCCCCTGGGAAGTCATTGCACCCCGGAAAGCCTTGAGCTCGTTCTCCAGGATCGGCAGGAATGAGGCGGCAGCGGGAACCTGTACCCTTCCCGCGTCCCATGCGGCCAAGAATTTGCCGACCATAAAGGATTTACTCACATGATAGGTTCCGCCGACGCAACTTTCTGCCTCCCCGCCGGTCAGCTGGATTGGTATCGGCTTGAGGCCTTCTGCTATGAGCATATCGAGAAGAGCCCGGCCCACACCGCCTGCGTCTATCACGAATTGCGGCGGTGAAACACCGACGCCTTGCTGGAACTTCGGGTTCAGGAACACCCGCCTGCTCCATGATACAATCTCCGGGTAGGGTAACTTCTGCTTGCGCTTCAGGCTCACCAATCGATAAACATTATCCGCCTTCTCCGCTCCGGCCCCGGGCATGCATTCCAGCACTGCCAGGGCGCTATAGTCATGGAGCTGCGCAGGGTCCAGGCTGGTAATATAGAATTTATCCATTAGTATACCTCTGCATCTATCTCTTCAAATTCATCACTCATTGCTTTTTTTATGCGATCCTCATCAAATAGGCTGAACTCATCGGAAATGAACTCACCACAATATTCCTGGCGATACCACATGGCCCCGTTAGGGCTCTTCTGAGCTTCTTCCAGCACTTCGGGCCGCACTCGCGGGTTTTCGCTGGCAATGACCCGGATTTTCAGCCATTCCGGGCCGCCTTCTTGCCAGATTTTATAGAAATGGCCCCGGACACCCCAGGGAGTGCTGGCAAGAATCATGCGTCCATCCGGGCTGTTGGTCAGCATCGGCAGAAGTGCGCCGAAGAGCTCATCCTCGGCCTGGGCATCCTCATCGATGATTATCAGATCAGGTGCGGTAAAGCCCCTAACCGTCTTTTGGGAGCCGGGAAGGCTGATTATGCGTGAGCCGTTGCCGAATTTGAGGGTTAACTTCGTGTCCTCGACAAGCTCAGGCGGCGGGGTGACATTTTCCAGGGCGTCTGCTATCTTCCGGAAATTCTCCGAGCTTTGGCGCAGAGACGGCGCGACAAGAAGGCACAGGCTCTTTTCAAAGAATAGGGATCGATGGAAACATAGGAGGCTCGATATTGTAGATTTGCCCCATTGTCTATGACAATTAATTATGACTCTTTTATTCTTTGGGTCTAATATCTTCTTCTGATTGTCGTCCAGGCAGCAAATATTCCCGGCCTTGTCTCTCAACAAGCCGGTGTCGTGTACCCATGCAATGGGATCCGCCTTATGCACCTCCCAGTCCAGGGCGGCCCTAAAATCACTTGATAGCATTTCTGACGGCTCCCAATGCGTCGGGGTATGGTCGCAATGCCGCTATTATCACCGCTTTCAATTCGATCCATTCCGGGTTGAGCAGGATGTTTACCTGAGGTTGTTTGTCGATCTGACCTTCAGCTTTCATGCAGAGTTCGAGGCAGCCACGCGCCTCTCGGATGCCCAGAAGGGCGGTCTTCAGGTCTCCAGCCTTTTGTGCCTCCTCAAGGATACCCAGCGCATGGGTCTTCAACGACCGGACTTCGGCCAGGGTTTGGGTGCCCCGGATCTCCTCTGCTTCGATCTTTAAATCATTGGATTTGGATAATACATCTGGCAATTTTTTCTGTTTATAATAATCCAAATCATCCCAGGTGAGGTCCGGAAAATCTCGGAGAATATCGGAATATTCGTCTTCTGTGGCCAGCCGCTTTACGATTATATTCCGATGAGGGTGATTTTCGATCTTGCATTTCCTGCCCATCTACTCCAGATCCTCCTTTAATTCCGGTGGGAAGTAATAGCCAGGAAGTTCCGGGACCTGGAACCATCCGGCGTCCTCCAGCACCTTCCCTAATCTGCCATAGGCCCGGTGCATCTCATGGGATAGATCCACGATTGACACCAGGCCCGGGGGCGTTCCATGCACTTTGCCGTCCGAGTCTTTCAGGAGCTTGCCCGTCTCACATAGTGCTTTGGCTCTCTGAAGGCAGTCCTCGCTCTCGAACGCCTTGCCAAAATCACCGGGGTAATCGGGCTGCTCTTCGATTAATACCATCTAATCCACCTCGCGGCCCCTGGCCTCTCGGAGCCTGTGGGCCGCATTGTCTGGCATTTGAATCGCTTGTCCTCCTCAAAAATGACTATAGACCATACCGCAATCCCTGCAATAGAGACACTCGCATCTGTCCTTCACCAGCTCCCCTCCGCAGGGGCAGGCATCGAGCTTCAGCTCCTGGCCGTTCAGAGTGGTCAGGTAGATCTCAGGGTGGTTGTTGCGAGAATTGTGCTCCTCCTTGGCTTCCCGGCCCTGCAGGCGGATGAACTTGGGAGGTCTCCAGGTCCAGCTGTCGCGGTTGTAAGTTCTGCCGTTATAGAGCAGCCTGCCCTTGGCATTGTAAGAAACCTGAAGCTTGAGGACGAGATGGCATCCCTTCAGGATACCTCCTTTCCAGATGGTCTCAAAGCCCCTGTCTCGGGTGAGGGCCTTCGCTTCGGAAGGGGTGGCAAAATATGTCTCGGGATCCGAGTCGATAGGATCGAGGAGGTCCTCTATAGCTTCACTGTCCGACACGCTCGGCCTCCATCCAGGGTCCTCTCTGTCTTGGTCTTGATGCTATTGATGCGTCCCCGGGCCTCCAGCCTCTGCACGCACTTAGGGATCATGAGCTTCGAGCTGGTCAATGGCGACGGCGCTCCTCTCGTATGCTTGCGCTTTCGCCGCAGCCCACCGGAGCAGTTCATATCCTGGCTCCCTGGGCCTTCAGCCTGGCCCGGATGGTTCCGGCTTCATAGCTGTAGCCATCTTCCTGCAGCCTGGCCGAGATCTCCTCCGGGCTGAGCTGCTCTTTGGTGTGTAGCTTCCAGATCGTGGCATCGAGCTCTCCCTTGCGGAAGTGCTTTGGCTCCGGCTTCTTCTCTTCCTTTTTACTTCCTGCAAGAATTTCGGCAACCTGCTCCGCACTCACCGAGACTCCGTTCTGTGATAGCTCCTGGGAGATCTCCTCAGCAGACCAATCCCTCTCTGCCAGATCGAGGATCCACTTCAGGTCCTCCTGTGAGATCCCCGGGGGAGCCGGCTGAATTGGCTCAGAGGCCGGAGCCGGCACGGTCTGGGATTGCTGCAGCTCGGGAGCCTTGCTCTCAGCCTCGATGCCTGCCTGGACTTTCTTGAGCAGATTGTAGTGCCTCGTGATCACATCATCCAGCTTGCACTTGATGCCCCTGGCCTGGAGGGCTTCATGGATCTCCCGGAACTTCCTGCCGCCGGCGCGCTCCTTGAGAATGAAATCGTCCTCAGAATGCGGAATCTTTGGGACCCGGACTGTAGCAGTTGAAGAAACTTGCTTAGAATTCTTGGGGGCCAAAGTCCCCAGGTCCTGGGCTTCATGAGATTGCACCGGCTTTGTCTCCTGGAGCTCCTGCCGGCAGGGAGCAGTTTCAGGTTTCCGCTGAACTTCGCTCGATGCAGCTGGAACGTTTCGCAGCGTTTCATCAGGCGCGGCTTCGGCCCCTTTGCCCTTGCGTTTGCTCAATCTGGATCCTGTGATGACGCCCTTGACTCTTCGGCCATCGGGAAGAGGCCGTTCTCCGTTTCCAGGATCCCGCTTGGTTATCGTAACTTCTTCAGATCCCTTAGCGATATTGTTCTCAGGAATAGCCTGATTTTCGTCAGGCTCCTGCCTCTCCTGGAGAGCTGCAGCAGGCCGGATGACTTGCTCAAATTCCTGCTGGGATTGGTCTAAGGAATGCTCCTGAACGGCCAGGGGTTTGGAAGCTTCTGGAACTGCTTCTTCCGTTCCTGCAGCGCTGCGCAGCGCTGCACGATCCGTTTGCTGCTGGCGTTTCAGCTGCTGCTTCCAGGCCCGGTAGCGTTTGTGACAGGCATTCTCGGATATGCCCCAGCCCACCATCTGGGCTATCTCGCTCCAGGTCCTCATCTTGCCATCCTCTTTGGGCGTATCCTTGAGATGCGCTATCTGCTGGTTGATCGCCTGGGATCCCTCGCGGTTGAGGATTTTTCGCTGAGCTTTTCTTCCTGGCTTCCCGCTGGCCAGTGCGAGAAGAGCGGAGACGTGGGAACGCATCTCGGACAGATTGCCCAGGTGCTCCACGGGAATATGGCCATCAGGGTAAAACAAGCGAAATATTTCGGCCTCGCTCGGGAGTTCACATTCACTTTCACCTTGCGCTGCACCCCCCTGCGAGCATCTGCGGGCGCTCAAGTTCAGATCGGATAAGGAACCCGACATAGTCTCTTCCTCCTGACCACATGCTTGCTTGCTATTCTGCCTCTCTTCTCCAATCGATCCACAGAATGGCGGATCTTGTCGTTGTTCCACTCAAAATTCGGCATATCCCGTTGAGCTGCATCCACGAGATCATCAATGCAGAGCTCTTCGCCGGCGTGGCTACGGACGAGCATGGCCACTTGCATGTCCACGAAGTCGGTAACTCGGCGCTGCTTGGGCCGATTGACGACGATACTCATGCCCTCTCCTGCATCTTCACTATGCGCTTTTCCCAAATCAACTCGTTTTTCTTGCAGACCTGCAGGTCCTTTGCCATGGCCTTCATGGCCTGGTCGAGGGCCATAGCCGTTCTTTTGAAATATTCGAGATGGCCGAGAGCGTCCTGCAGCTCGTCCTGGCGCTTGGCAGCTGCCTGCTCTGTGCGATTCATGCATTCCCTCCATTGATTTCGATGTTCACGAGTTCGCCCACATGGCTGCGGTAGAAGCCCTCCTTCTCCGGAGGCCAGGCGGCCCGGATGGTTGTCCAGAGGCTTGGCTGCTCCAGCCAGGGATTGCGGGGCACGGTCGGCTCAGGGGCGGACAGAAGCATGAGAACGAGGACATCCGGGGCGGAGGAGAGCGGGAAACTGCCCTCCTTGCCGCGGAATTTGGTGTCCCACTCCAAGAACTGCGGGGAGAGCTGGGAGCGCTTGACCTTCAGCACGGCCAGGAGAGTCGTATGGGTAACATCAGCAGGCATCTTCTCGTACTCGGCAGAGAATTTGATAGTGACCCGGCCTTCAGGGTCCTCGATGAGCTGGGCTTCCTTGGCCCTGGCCTGGGCGAGTTTCTTCTCCAGGACCTGCTTGAGCACTGGATTGGTTTCGCAAAGGATGGAGCCGTCTCTCTGGACTCTTGCGCCGCCCTGAGGATGATGGATCTCGATCCACTGGCCTTCAGCGTCCCGGGTAATCCGGAAGCCCTCTTCTGCGGCGTAGTCCGTGGCCACCTGCAGAGCATCCATGATAGTCAGATCTCCTCTGCTGCAACAGCCTTCGGAATGTAGCTTTGCACGGCTTTGTTCAGCGTGGCCAGCTTGCGCAAAGCTGCCTTCTCGCTCTCGGCCCAGACAAAGTATTCCCTGAACTCCAGATTGCCGATCTGGATGCCTTCCACCTCACTGGGCGGCCAGGTGATCGAGATCTCTGCCGGGAGCTGGGGCATTCCGTCCAAAAGGTCGACGTGGATCCTGTAGGGCAGGAGGCCGGCCAGGATCTGCTCCGACCAGGGGTTGCACTCCCGGCTGATGATCTCTGCATTCGGGTCGATCTGGCGGATGATCTCCAGAGTCTTCTGCAGCAGAACCTCGTCCGTGTAGGGACCTGCTGCGTCCTCTCCGGCTGCATAGTCTATCGCGCTCATCTTCATGCTTGATCCTCCATTCTATCAATTTTATTTTATTTATCGAATTAGTTGCGCGCAACTATCAACTATTTCTCAACGGTTTAGCCAGAGTTCATATTTCTCTATTTTTTAACTCAATTTTTCCTCTTCCTCAATCTACCTCTATTCAATTTGAGGTCAATTTTTGACCTAAATTACCCATTTTGAAGACCAATTAGTTCATATCCGGAAATTAGTTGATAGTTGCGCGCAACTAATTACATGCTGCCTCCGATCGGTGCTCAATGGCTTGCTTTCAATTCGTCCTTCCATCGTCTTGATAAGTCGAGAAAATTGTGATTTTGATAGGCCGAGCTTGCGACGTGCGTCCTTTTCCAGGATCTTGCCATTGTTGCTTTGGGCCAGGATGGCCAACAAAACATCTGCCTGATCTTTCTGCTTGGGTTGCGGCTCTGGGTCCAGCCTGTCTTTGATGTCCAGGATGTACTCAGAATGCTTATCGAGCCTCTTCTCTTGAAACGCTATGGCCGTTTCTTGATCTTGCAGCTTCTGTTTCAATTCTTCAATCGTCAATCTCTGTTTCTCTAACGCGACCTTTTGGGTTTGGCACTCCATTAAAAGATCATTGATGACCGTCTGAAGAGCTTGCCACTCCTGCGGCTTGATGCCTGCAGGCTGGGTGATTTTGGCACGACTGAGCAACTCCCTGAGGCGCTCTTTCTCTGCAGCATCCTGCCTGACCTGCTCCTCAAGCTCCTCCTCTCTGTTCAGGTTCTTGGTCAGGATCTGCGAAGCTGGCACGAATCCCGACGGTTGAGCCTCAGGTATCATGCTCGGGCCCCCTCGCGGTTCTTCTGCCGCTCCTTCAGAAGTTCACGGATATCGTAGATCTGGCCGCGGAGATTCTGGGTGATTTTGGTGAGAATGGCGTTTTGCGCCTCTCGCTTCTCCAGCTTCTCGCTCAGCTTCTGCAGCTCGGAGCGCATCTCCGCAACATCGTTAGCTGAGGACTCGATCTGCCCATCCAGCCACTCAAGCCACTCTTCAGTCTGTGTAAGCCAGACATCGGGATAATCAGGGGAGACGGTCAGCTGTACGTCCTGGCTGGATTTGTTACCGGACATCAGGAGACCTCCTGCGCATCGGACCGGGCAGTCTTTTCCTCTGAGTCACTCAGGGGGTCATTCTCGGTTGAGCCTTCGCCTCTTACGGCAAAATCCCTGAGATGGGCCTGGGCCTTGTCGGCGCATATGCGGCGGGAGCGGTTGTAGATGCTCTGCAGGGTGCCGGGATGGGATTGCGTCATGGCTGCACCTCGTGATAGTTCATCCACAGACACTCGGCCCGCGTGGATCCCTTGGTCGAAGAGTTGATTCTCTTCGAGGGTGCGACGACCTTTCGCCAGCCTTTGTAAAGCTCATCCATCAGAGGACTGGAATAGCCCGAAATGGCCACCTTTGCCCGGAGGCTATGCAAGACCTCGGCCAGTTCCCGGTGCCCTTCCTCGGACAGCTCGAAAGCCCCATATGCCTTCTTGCAGGACCGGCTCTCGGCCAGGTAAGGAGGATCCAGGAAGAAGAGCGTGTCAGGATCATCATATCTCTGCAGTATGTCAAGCGCCGGCAAATGCTCGATCTGCACTCTCAGGAGTCTCTCGGCTATCTCTTCCAGTCCCTCGAGTCCTCCCAGCCATCTGCTCACGCTGCACGACATGCCGCGGCGAGTGGACTTTTTGCAGTAGGCCCACCGGCCCGGCGAGGCACTCTCGGACAGGCCGAAGAAGACCTGGCGGGTCCTGACGTAGAATCTCCGGGCCCTCTCGAGCTCCGGAAGATCCGGTGATATCTCCAGGGACTCCAGATATTCGGCCCGGCTGAAGGGCGTGAGGGTCAGTGCCCTGATGAGGTCCTCGCTCGAATCTCGCAGGACACGGAAGAAGTTGGCAACCTCGCCGTTCAGGTCGTTGTAGGTCTCTACGGGCGAAGGCTCTCTGTTGAGGAGCACTGCTCCAGACCCCCCGAAGGGCTCGCAGTAGTGATGAGCCCGGGGGAGCTGGGGCAGCAGCCAGCCCTGATGAGAGAATTTGCCGCCATACCAGCCGAATGCAAGGCGACCGCGGCCCTGGCGTCCGAGGTGGCGAGAGTCGCGGAAATCGGATTTCATTCCGGCACCTCCTCGAAGTTTCCTGCATAGAGCAGACTTTCCGGATCGTCGTTCAGCACTATGGCCTTTACCTGCTTTTTGAGGTATTGATACCGATTTTTGCCAAGTGCCCGGATCTTTTCTCGATGCGATTCCCTATACTCTCGATTCCTTCTGCTCACCTCTTCTCGGTGCGCCTCGCACCAATTCTTTCTGCTGAGCGAGGAGGTCATTCCTGCTGCACCTCCTCGATAGTGATGCGGACTTTCTTGCCCTTCAGGCGCTCCAGGAGAGCGTTCGTCTCGCCCTGGTCCGGGTAGCCCTCCATCTGCATCGAGAAGTGCAGCGAGCCCATTATCTGGAAGGAGGTCATTAGCAAGCCATCCCACTTCATTGCAGACCCTCCGGGAACTGCTGCACCAGATCCCAATCGGCTGGGATGTGCGGCCTGAGGTTCTTCTTCATGAAGACCGGGATCGGTCTGGGGAAGCGGCTGACAAGAGCTGCAATCCAGGCTGGCTGCGGGATGATTCTGCCCACCCGGTTGCGGCTCTCCGCGCCTATTATCGCCCATTCGATGCCCTCGTAATCCGGGCTGATCGGGCCGTGCAGAGGCTCGAAGCTGACGAACTTGTGGACATTGGGGAGGGCTTCTCTCAGGGCGGCGATCCGCCAGAGGTCCTGCTGCTTTGTGACTGAGACGCCCCACCAGAGGTTCTTCGGGAGCGATATGCAGTGGATCATCTCCAGGATCCTTTCGGGCCGCTTGGTCAGCACCAGGAAGACATCATCCTCATTCTTGCAGACGGCCTCGATGATCTGCCGGATCCAGTCAGGATCGACGCCCTCGCTGAGCCAATCCGACATGCTGTTCAGGAAGATCCTGGAAGGCGTTTTGTTGCGCTTCCAGTTGATCTCCAGGAGCCTGTCCGGGTGAAAAGTGGGGCGGAAGGGATCCTGTGCATCGTAGCCGAAGCGGCCTTTCAGCCGCCGGGCCATCCGGGCCGCGTAGCAATAATCGCCGCAGATGTCAGGTCTGCCGAAGTTGCGGCAGCCGGTGATCGGGTTGATGGTTATGTCGGCCCAATCGATCTTTGTTCGGGCCATTCACCGCACCTCCGACAGAGCTTCAACGGCCACGGCTCCGCGCCTTTTGTCGATCATGCAGCAAGGAGTCTGGCCCATGACGAAGACCTCGGAAATGATGAGGCAGTCCAGGACCTCAGGCGGCTCACCGGTGATAGGGCTGTAGTTCACCCTTGCGCCGGGCTGAACGAAGTCCGGGATCCTGTGGGAGGTCCTCTTCAGGGGCCGATGGCAGCGTGGGCATTTCTTGGGCTGAGCGTCGAAGCTGCCGGCAGTGTGGCCGCAGCGGCAGCTCACGATATGGAAATAGCGGGAGGACATTCAGGCCACCGCCCGCAGTTCCCACATGAGGTTTGCCGCCTCTGTCACTTTCGCGATCGGATCGTCGCCCCATTTCTCACGGAATAGCTCCAGAGCGGTTTTGAACTCCAGATGGTGCACGGAAATGATGATCGCCGAATAGCCGACCTCGCCGATGAAAAAGAGGTGCCGTAGGAATTCCACTTGCCTGGAGTTGAGGTGCCAATGAGGCCTTGGCTCGAACTCCTGCATGGGCAATGGCATCCATCCAGTCTCCTCCGGCTCCAGGGCATCCCAGGCAGCCTGGACGGGACGCAGCTCCTCCTCGATCAGCTCTCTTTCCAGCTGCAGTTCTTCGTCGAGAATGATCTCATCGACGAAAACGCGCTCCTTGGGGAGTGGGATGAGCCCTCCTTCGAAATCGTATCGGCCCATTCAATCCCACCCCAAAATGAACGAGAATGCAAAGCCGTCGTAGCCCAGACGGAGGTTGGTGTAAAATCTGCCTATTCGTAGGTAGACTAACCTGCCTGTTATCCCTGCAGAGAGGTGGCGTCCATGATGAAATAGCTCCATTTCAGACCATCTCCTTTCGCGCTCTCCGGGCTTCGTATTCTGCAACGAGCTTTTCATCGGGAAGATGGACATTCCCGGTCTCTTCGTCCTCAATCCAGATGGTATGCTGATGCAGTTTCGCCAATCTCACTGCACAAATTTCCGCGTGCAGAGAATTTGGAGCATGGACTTGAGAGACAAAAGCACCGTGATATTCGGTCAAGAAGCCGACATTGAATGTCATGCCGACACCGCCAGCGGCTCTGTGCATTCCAGCTCGTGCGGACCCGCCCGGACAACTGCCCGATAGCGCCCCGTCCTGACCAGGTGCGGCTTTCCGCCGTAGTTGCTGATAGCCATTTCACGCTCGATCCTGCCTGAACCGAGGAGATGCTGCAGATGGATCTGAACCGCCGCCCGGCCCATGTTGCAGACCATGACGAGATCGGCGGTGCTTTGTGGCTCTTTCTGCAGGGCCGCCAGAACCTCGGCCTCATCTCTCTGGAGGCGGGCCGGACTCTTCGGGAAGTGATGAATTCCAATGTGGCCGCTCATGATGGTTCACCTCCTTCTTCTGCAGGATTGTCAGCAGGGGCAACGGGGACGAACGAATCGCAGACCATTGGGTTGCAGTCAGCCCGGCGCTCGCAATATGGTGCGTTCAGGCACTTCATGGCAGCACCACCTCAGTCAGCCCAAAATCCTTGGTATCATCCGTCGCTCTCCAGTAGGGCAGCACAGTGGCCACAAGATCCAGCCTGCGGCCTTTCGGAACTGCGCCGGCCTGCCACTGCTCAGCCGGAACCCACACGTATCGGCATCCACCTACTGGCAGCGATATGTTGCGGAGCAGCACATGCCCGGAGGAGAACCGATGGACGGTGGCGGTGAGGTGGACACGCTGGCCCTGGAGGGCGGCGAGAGCGCGTCTCATGCTGGTGCCCCCTTCAGTTTGGCCTCTTCCTCCATGCGTTCGATCAGCTGATGCGATTTCGCCAGTTCCTCCTGGAGTTGATGATTGTCGGCCCGCCCCTTTGCGATTTCATCCAGCAGCCTATCACGATCGGCCAGCACTTTCTCGAAGAGCGGTCCGGACGGGACTTTGCCGGATCTGAGCAGTTCCTTGGGATCCAGATGGCTGAGGTCCTGCATCCTAGACCACCTCCCTCAGGCTGCCATTCTGCTGCACAATCCAGATAGTGCCGTTACTCGCCGTGAGGATGGACTCATTGCCCGGTTGGATGGTCAGACTGCATAGGGGGCCGCTGGCGGAGATCTCGTGATAGCCCGTGCCGCTGAAGTGGCCGGATTCATGCAGGATGATCATATCAATGTCATCTGCTGCGCCACTTGCCGGGCGCAGGCAGACGAGGGCCAGCAACAGAATGGCTGCCGTCAGAGCGAGAAACCGGAGCAAAGGCGGTATGGGGCTTGCGGAGACATGCACGACGCCCAGGACACCCACGACGGTTCCCTGGGGATCGGTCTCCTCGACGACTTCGAGGGCCTTCATTTCAGTTCACCCCCGGCTTGATGCCCTTGATCGCATCGATCTGGCCGATCAGCCAGGCGCAGAAGCAGCGCTCCGGCGTCCTATCGCCCGGCAGCTCGGCCAGAGCCCGGCAGAGGGAACGGCGCAGGCAGATGAGGATCATGCTCGCACCCTCTTGCCGCCGGCCTTGGCTCGTGCCGGTGGCTTGGTTGTTGCGTCTTTGCTGCAGAGCTCGAGTCTCTGTTTGGGGACGGCCAGTGACAAAGGCTCGCTGCCGATAGAGGCAGAGTGGTCGGGCATTCCCAGGCGTTCGGCATCCGGGGCGGCTATGGGAGGAAAGCTGACAAGACTTAGATCAACGCGATCCCCAAGCAGATTCTTCAGAAACGCGATTAAATTTCCGCTTTCGATTTCTCTACAAATCTCATCGATTGTAATTCCAGCCGGCCAGATGGTCTGCGCCGGGGGTACGTGCTCTTCTTCCGGGACAATCCATATACCATACTCGTGATCATCAGTTCGCGCCAGGAAGATGCGTCCCCCGACCGACAGGTCCAGGCCTGCGGGAAGAAGCAGTTTCACCTGGCCGATCTGGACCCGGACCGTCTCGTCGTCCACTGGCTGGATACCATTTACTTGCCCGAAGATCTCCTTTCCCTTGTCGAGATGAGACCCCATTGCGGAAAAGCCATTCTCAGCCGCCCAAGCAGACGAATCAGAGGCCATCGCTCAGGCCTCCTGCACGCCATCGGCAACCTCTCATGCGCAAAACGGTGGCCAAATTCCCTGCTGGAGGCTGCAGAATGGCGGTGAGCTCCTCGCCTGCCGGCTGCATGGATTTCAGAATGCTCCAACGAACACGACCGATGGCCAAAATGAGCACGGTGAGCGAGTGTGGGAAACTATTTGTAACTGGGGGGACAATAGATCCGCTCATGGAGTTGCCTCCGTGAGGGAGGCTGACTCCGCCCTACCCTTTATTGCTGCAAGTGTCTCTTCTCCAAAAGGCGTTATGCTGACCCGGACCTGGCCGCGGTAAGTTGTGCGATCTAAAATGACATAGCCCGCGGTTTCCAGCTCATCCAGCCTTCTGCGTAGTGTCTTTACTGTGCGGCAATCCAGGGTGCGGAGCAGCTTGTAAACCTGCTCGCCCGACTTTTCTTTTACACGATTTAGTAGCTGTTCATCGACTTTATCCATAATGCCCTACCTGAAGGGCACAGGGCTGGGGCGAGAGACTTGGGACATGAGGGGTCATGAGGTACCATGACCGCCCAAAGGGGCCGTAAGGCTGAAATGCTCATGCGACACAATTTATCTCGCCTGGGTTCTTCCCTCGCAACTTGGTAGGTGGTGAGGTGGTTGAGCCCTGGCTTTCCTTCTGCTAGCTTTGCTTTTCTCATTGATGCGGTTTCATTCATATGTTTTTCGGAGAAACAAGTGCGAGGGATGTGAAGGGTGAAGGCAATCAGACTGCCCGGAAATCCGGGTTCTGCACCCACCGTATCGCATTCGCAGGCATATTCTCGCGTCTTAGATCGTGGCATCATACTCCTTTTGAAGCTCGGCAAGGTGAGCTCGACAGTACTTGACCTTCTCGGCATTTCGGCGGCTCTTGGCGGTCAGGAGCTGCTTTTGCGTGTCGCGCAGATCCTTCATGATGGAATCACGGGCGCGGGCCATTTTAGGAATCCTCCTTCAGCGGATTGCCGCCCGGAATGCCCGGCTTCAGGCAGCCCAGGGCCACGAGGCGGTGCATGGCGCGGATGTGCATGCTGTCGGCCTCGCGGTCAGCGAAGACCTCGCCGATCGAGTAGTTCTTGCCGGGCTCTGTCCTCCTGCTCCACTCGTCCAGGGCGGCGCGCTGGGTGAATGTGAGTCTAGTTTTCATTTTCTCGACTCCTTTTTCGGCATTCAGGCCATGCTCCTCAGCATCGAACTCTCCAGCCTGAACCAGAGGTCCCAGGCGATCTCAAGAGCGACTGCGGGTGAGGTGCAAGGTCCAAGCAGCTTATCTATGAACTGGATGAGGTCCCGTACTGCACAGCGCTCCGGGGTTCTGTCGCCTGGAAGCCTGGCAAGATGCCGGCAGGAGATGCGGCGCAGGGTGAGGAGATAGTGGAGGGTGTTCAAGTTGCGGCCTCCGCCAATTCCTGCGCTTCCATTCTCTCTTTTGCCTCTCTCACGATGCAGATGGGGCCGTAGCCCTTTGCTCTTGAGTCCGGGTTTTTCAGGGCGCGATGGCACCTGCGGCAGCGAATGTCGGCTTTCAGATCGCATTCTTCGGACATGCCTGAATCCTCCGATCTTCGCAGGGAGAGTTCATGATGGATTCACATTGCCTGCAGGACGGTCCTGCTGTGACCGGCAGTCCACCCAGGCTCGGCAGGGTGTTGGGCGCTCCCACTGCGATAATGCATTCACATTTCTTGCATTGCGGCTCCTGCAAAGCCTCGCAGACCTGGCGGCCCTCGAAAGGATTGTCAGCGTTCTTAGATTGTGTTTTGCTCATCTCAAGCCGCCTCCAGCTCTCTTTGCAGCACGACCAGCGACGTGGTCTTGGTCAGTTCGGAAATTATGTACAATATTTCGCAGGTCCTGTACGTCTTTTCCAGGTCCTGGAAAATGAATGAAGCTTTTTGCTCCAATTCACTCCTGCTTTTTGGTTTCATCTCTTACACCTCCTGAATCTTTCATAGCCCGCGGCAAGCTTGCCGTGGAACTGGCTGAAAACATGGATGCCGCTGCAGAGGTTGCGGGCGTTGGGGGCTGCATCCAGGGCCTCCCAGGCCAGGGTTTCGATCTGCAGGAACTCGCCTTCGTATTTTTCCGGGCGGTCCATGGTGATGATCACGGGGCCGCGGTAGTGGCGGATGCGCTTTGGTCGGAAGCCTGCGCGGCAGAGGGCGGCTTTGATGATAGCGGTCTCTTCGGAGTTGATTAAAGCCGGCAGGGGCGTGTACTCTCGCCAACTCTTCCAGCCCTCGGTGGATTGTGTCACCGGTGCTTCTATCTGAACGAGGACTTTTCAGGACATTCTATCTCACCACGAGCATACATGCTTTCCCATGTATATAAATATTTACCCATTTTGAGAATGCTATCCCTAATCAAAGCAATGTTTTATATAGTAAGTGAAGAGAATTACGCATGCATGTATGAGATAATCGCGAAACTGGATAAGCAGAACAGAATAACCATTCCAGAGGTCATACGTAACTTAGGGGGCGTAGGCCCTGGTGATGTTGTAAAAGTAATATTCGTCTGCAAAGTGGAATCGATGACTGGAAAAAGTGAGAAGAGCCAAAACCCTCTAATGGCCCAGGTTCCAGCTCTTGAATCCATTCTCGCTTAAATCCACATCTCGTGATCTGGTCCATCGCGTGATGCAATGCTTTCTCTGAGCGGAAGCTATTTTTACATTTCCCTTTGACTACTGTGGAGTCCTGAAATTATTTCGCGCCCGTCCTGATTTTATAGAGTCTGATTTATTCATAGAATTTTCACAACGCAAGCAATCTATGGCTGGTTGCAGAATAGGCTTCCAGTTGCATTTTTCGTCTAAAAGCAATTTTTGGAGTCTCCAGGCTTTGGAAATTCAGGCTTCCATGAGGCCTATCGTTGTACCAATTGATAAACTCCTCGAACTATGAAAAAGCAGATCTATGCATTTTATATTCGTCGAAAAACCGTTCCAGCTTTCCGTTAGTCTGAGGATGCTTCACTCTGGCTGATATATGATCCTTGGGCTGAACGCAAATCGGATATGTGAATCAATCCATGATCTACGAGTATCATCGATTTGTCAAACTCACATCATTCAATAGCCGGTCAGTGGATTCCAAAAGACTTTCTAAATTCCATCTGTATTGCAGAATAGAATCACTAAATTCCCCATCTTCGTTCACGGCGAATTCCACTGATTTTACAAAGTCAAATACAATTTGGAAGTCATCTCGATTCTTTTGAGATGAAAATTCAGTGTCCATAATATTCTTTGCCCCAGAAGCAATAATGCTGAGATATCTAGCAATTTTTAGAAATCCAGATTTCTGGAGTTCATATAACTCGGTATGGTATTTATTTTTTTCTATTAATTTTATGGATTCTATCTTTGCTTTTTGTTCAAACAGGACTTTTATTTCACCAATCAATAAAAATATAATTGACCTAAATTGAAATCTTTCTGATTTCTTGAATGGTATGTCTGGAAGGCGGTTCATTACACAATCTGAAAACTTATGGGGTACTAAGGATTCCCAGTCTATGTGTCCGTTCTCTTCGAATTTTTTGATCTGCATTGAGCTTATCTTATATCCACCCTCAATGAATCTGCAGCCATGATGGATTGGTACTAAGCAGAAAAAATCTGCACTGTCGATTACCGTTAGCAGCATTCCTAAAATTGCGTTTATCTCGGCATCAAAAAAACACGGGTCCTTGACCGAAAAAGCAATAGGCAAATAAGTAAGCGGATGGCTTAAGTATGTGCTATCGGGAAGAACGATAGTAATTCCCTTTTCCTTAAGGGGTGCCATAGCATCATAAAGGCGTTTGAGCATTTCTTTTCTCTTTCTTCCCTGCCTTATCGTTAGGTATCGCATTATATCCCGTTGTGGCATTTTTGGGGGATTTAGTATCCAAGCATCTAGTATTTCGGCCAAGATTGGATAGATTTTATCTTCTTTTTTGTTTATTTCTATGGCGCTAAAATAATCTGGTGCAATCTCAAAAAGACGTTCAAAGGCACTATGCATATTCTGAAGACTCTTGAAAGCATCCCGAAAATTGATGACTGTCAGTCGTCCTGCATGTTTGTTGTTTGTATTTCCCATATATTGGCGAAACTGATGCAGGAAGTTAAATAGATCATTAGACCATTTTTCTGGTCCTGATTTGATGATTTCCTTTAAATGTTCTGGAATTTGTGCCGGAGGTTTTGGTAGACACCTTATTGAGTATGCTAATCTATTGAGTGATCTCCCTCCGTCTAAATATTCCTGAAAATTAAAATTCTTGCCCGCAAGAATTTGCCTTAATCCTTTTGTGAGAACTTGAATAAAAAGCAAGACATCTTTTCTCAGAGCATACCACGCTTCTTCATAGCTGTAATAGCTATCTGGAAGATAAAAACTCTCGACCGTTTCCCGCCAAATTACATTCTTTTCAATGTCAGAATTTAAATGAAAATGGTTTTTAGGAATGTCTATATGAGTTTCATCGATTGAAGGTTTCAAATCAAATGGCAATAACCATATCCCTTGAGATTGATAACGATCACAGAATGGAATGGCAGATCTTAATTTATTAAGCCTGGAAATCGCCGAGTTATTACCATTCACCTGAGCTTCTGCGCCAAAGATAAATTCAATGGATAATACGCTATCGGAAACATTGAGTTCCATGCAATTCGTTTGGAATTTAAGATAGCTAATAATATCCTCTTTGTTTTGGGAAAATAAATTAAGATATGCAGTTTTATCATAGCGATAAAGTCCCTGCGCAAAGCTACAAAATTCACCCAATGATATATCGAGTTTTGCTGCAGATGTGAGAACAGTTTCTTTGATAGATAGCCATGCTGGGAGCGATATTCCACATAAGAAACACCAATCAAGCAATGTCCCAAGATTTTTAAGGCTTGTTTGAAGCATCTCAGGAGAAATAAATCGGCAAACGCCGCTCAGAAAATCACGAATTAAATCGATTCCTCTTTTCTCAGCGACAGCTCTTGAAGATATCTCTCTTAATCTGCGAAAATTTTCACATCGTTCATCTTCAAACTTATCACACATTTCCCCTATAAAATTAATTTTGACAACGGGCATAAAAGCTGAACTAAGAAAAAAAACCCCAGATGAGCCAGTTATTTCATATGCTTCATCAAATAATTTTCGATTGGCATTAAAGAACCGATTCTCGCCTGCTCTAAAAATTCCATCAATAATACATAAAATAGTGTCAATATCAGCGATTTTCGACACTTCAATGAGACCTTTTAAAAATTTGCTTGCATCTAGGTCATTCCATACTAATGCATTTGAGACAAATACAGATATACTTTCATTCGAGACAGCGTTAAAAACAGCCAATGCAGTAATTTCTGGGTTTGGATATCCTTCATGAAGAATTCGCGCGAGATGATCTGAGCGAATCCAATGCAGGCCAGTAATAATTCCATGATCTAGATTTAAATATTCTCCCGTGAGTGAGTTCAACATTATTTGTGGATCTTGTGTTTGTTTGATGTCACTTAGCAATTTATCTGCAAAGATAGGCACACCTAGTGCATCAGCTAATGCAGCTCTTCTTAGAATTTCCATCTTGGCAGGTTCTTCCTGATGTTCCGAAAATTGTTTCAGTTGGTCCCGCAGCCTCTCTTCAAGCATTTGACCATGGGTGATTAGATAGACATACTCAATTAAAAGATGGGGCTCGCCAGTCTTTTCATAAGCCCATTCGGGCGATTTAACCAATTCGTGGATCTTTTTTTCAGATCCAAATGAATTGAAGATTTCTCGCGCTTCATTCAAATCTAGAGTGGGCGTGAGAATTTCGTAATTAGTCAGGCTTTCGAGAGCAAATCTATGCCAATCTTCACTGCGTATAGAAATTAAGACTCGAATATCTAAGGCAGCACATTCCTGTGCTATTAATGGCCAAAATCGAGTTTTCCATCCCGCATTATCAATTAGCAGCAAAATTGGCACGCCAAGATTCGCCCTAAAGCGGAGGTAATTGCGAATGAGTTCAACTTGATCTAATGACTCGACGGCTCGCAGAATGAATGTATTCTCCGCGGGCCATTTTTCGTACGCATATCGGTAAAGAAGTGCAGATTTACCTTGACCACTAGAGGATCGAAGGACACAAATCTTTGAAGAATGGATTGCATTATCGATCTTTTCAAGCCATCCAATTCGCCTGATATCGACATTTGCAGCAATGTGCCCCGGCCTAGTCCCTTTGCCATCATAGAAATCTGTTAGATTTTTATCAACGTCCCAAGATACCACACTAATCAGACCAAGCCCATGTGCTTGGAATTCTGATTCGCTTGATAATGCTTCTCCAATAGCCATTCGAATACTATCGAGATCTGCGCGAATTAATGACCTTCGATCTTTTGCAAAATCCAGGAATTTGGCAACCAATACAGAAATATAGACGTCAACTGCTTCACTCATCACACCAAATATGTCATTTAGGTTTCGTCTCAGCTCTACAAAAACTTGGTCTTCTGGTTTCGAAATGATGTTCAATTTACTGGCAAGGGCATCGGCTTCGTTTGTAGATGCTCCAATATCGCAACATAAATTGCGAAATTTCCCATCAATTAGAAGTCTTTCTTCCGGAGATAAGGATTCTTTATGGGCAAATTTATAAATGTCATTTTGCAGTTGAAAATTCGTGATGAGTTCGAAGCAACACTGCGGTTCTGATCGATGAACATCTAAGAAGCCTTTTATTGGTTCTTTTAGCTTGCTCCAATTCCATGGGTTTTGTGATGATTTAACCTGGATGTACTTATTGCCTAAACGCAAGCCAAGAAGATCAATGTCTTCAAGTCCCTCAAGCCTAAGGAAGCCAGCCTCATCCTGAATCTTGTAGAGATCAAAAGCGCAAAGTACGGAGTACAATATTTGATATTGTATACCTCGAATGTTTGCCGCGCCATGGAAACGAGTCTTAAATAAAGCCTCAAGTCCTTTGCTCGGAGCATCCGCTGATGTTTGTGTTATCCTCTCGTTGAATCGGACAGACATTGGATAACGCTTTTTAATGGACTGCACCTCTTATAGAAGAAAGTGAATTGAGCAAACATATTTAAAGCCACCACTCAATTTTCTTAGAGATATCTCGAAAGGCCAAATTGTTATGGCCATAGTGATTTAATGCCGGGAGGGAAGATCAAGCATCGCGATCTTGTTGAAAGCGGATAATACATCAACTCAGCAACTCACTGCTCAAGAGGGATGGATAAGTGGATGAAAAATTCTTATTGGTATGTTGCGAATGTGGTAATTCTTTAGAATTGCCACGACATTATGGATGGATGACTGGAAAAAGTGCACAAATAAGATGTCAAGCATGTGGCACAAGACAAGAATTCAGTTCTATTGGAGGACAGATACAAGGACAAAAACCTCTCGAAAACCCGAGAATATGGTATGGCGAACTTTCTCATGCAATCCACGAAGAAGCGAGAAATGATTTCTTGGAAGGGGTTAGAGCTTTTAATGCCCAATGTCTAAAATCCACAGTTGTCATGTGCAGGAGATCTCTGCAAATCTCAGCGATCGACAAAGGGGCAAACGGTGATCGCCTTGTCAAACAGATTGAGGATCTTAAAAATGCTCATAAGATAGACGATTCGCTCTATCATTTTGCGTCCGGATGCAGGCAATTGGGGAATTATGGGGCACATCCTCAGGACGATGAGTTGAAAGATATAGATGATGAAGCTGCAAAGCTGGTGTTAGACATAACATATAAAATATTGACTCACCTTTATGGAAAATATACAAAAAGGGGATAACCTGGCAACAGATAGTCCTTCAACATCTCCACCAGCACCGAGAAGACCGCAGCCTCCAGTGGATCATCGAGCGCAGGAAAGCCTCGCAGGGGCGCTTCTTGGCCATTTCTGCCAGCCTCTGCCCGCAAACCTGATCAGTGCTCTTAAGCGCCCTGGCCGCCTCCGCCGCCTGGCTTCGCGCTCTCCAAGACCCTGCCCATGGTCACTCATCGAGGGGGAGAACGTTGCTGGCCATTCGTTGCTCTTGGCGTCAAGCCTCTCGGTCAGGCAGCTTTGAATCATATCTTCGATATCCTCTGGCCTGGTCCGGAGGATCTCGGCCAGGAGCTGCTTGGCAGGCGGCAGCTCGAGGATCATGTCGTTCACAGCTTGGCCTGTATCCCTGTCGCCAATGATGGCAGCTTCCTCCTTGATCGTTATGATCTGGAAGACCCAGAAGCTCCTTCGGACCTTCAGCTTCATGAATCTAAGGCCCAGCTTGATTAAACCCACATCCCGCAGTAAGGAAATGCGAAATCATATTTTATTTTGACACATCATGGATTAAATAATTCGCAAAAAGGTTATTGATGCAGTAGAATTGTCACAAACACTTTTTTCCTCGTATTTTAGCTTCTCTTTACTCGTGTTTACGCCATACAGAGTGCTGTCATTAAAGATTATGCAAATCAAATAACTGCTAACTTTTAAAAATTTAAATTTTGAATATTATTAATATCTTAAATTTTAAAATTCAGAATCGATAGCATAGGAAATAGTGGCTCTTTTAATAGCGCACCTGCGGGATGTGGGATTAAACTAAATTTTTCAGTTAAAGCACTCTGAGACGAAAACATGAACTGGCAGGTGGGTCCTTCCCGAAAAGAATGACCTTCGCAGGAGAGGGCGAGTTAGAATATGGATCGCTGATTCGATCACAGATATAAAAAACGAACTGATTTTATCTCTACTTTGCCTTCAAACGATGTTGATGTTCGAGGTTCTCCAGTAGAATGTATACGGGATAAATATCATTGACAAATTTATATGTTCCTCTTTCGAATTCTTGGTCGACCATTATTACACCACGGTCTCTCATTACCCGCAAAAAATTGTCAAATACACCCATCTCTTCGGCTGAGAGTTTTGCAGCTATATCTTTCTTTTTGAAACGTGTCTTAGCAGAATCGCCAAGTTTCCGAAGAATCGATCTATATTTTTCGCTGCGAATCGCTCTATATACCAATGGATCTAGATACTTTTTGCCGATGTTCTCTGCAGCAGCAACTATTCCTCTCCCCACATCTATATCTTTTACAATCCCGTCGTTATCGATCCAAAAGACGGCATCTCCTATTTCATGCATAATAGTCGGAAGACCACTTGAAAACTTTACCATGGTTTTCATTGCAGATTCTTCTACCTGGATATTAACTTTTTTGAATGCCCTTAGGAAGAAATCATTTACTTCCGCATCACTTAGCTTCTCGATTTCTACAACCCTGAATACTCGCATTAGTGATGGCTGATTATTACTTAAATTATCTCTAAACTCGGTCGTGAATCTCTAATAGGTTTGAATTTTGTGATATGGATATGTTAATAATTCATGCAGGTTCCATATATGATCGATTAAACCAGCTTGCTTCGCGGGGCAGTTGAATTTTATTTTCCCCTGA
>Ga0310040_1000609_pt1 | contig 31830 bp, 28 predicted proteins | sample EPASupsiteHSE623_FD_200237 | JGI IMG/M metagenome (GOLD analysis project Ga0310040, IMG submission 200237) | Bioremediated contaminated groundwater from EPA Superfund site, New Mexico - Sample HSE6-23 (v2) (version 2) | ecosystem: Environmental > Aquatic > Deep subsurface > Groundwater >... | reverse complement strand
CATAGCGGAGGCTATCAAAAGATAGCCCAAAAAGACAGGATGTTGAGGTAAATTGAGCGCCATAATAACAGAAAGGCGCTGATTTCTGGAAAATTTGGGATAGAACCCTTGTTAATAGGAATCCTCAAGTGCAATATACTATCTAAGGCATAGGCGAAGCAACCTATCGGCCGCGAAAGGTGGGTTCCCTGTAAAAAGGGGCCTGGGTTAAAATCCAGTTGCTTCGCCGAAGGCCTTACCTGATTTTATGCGTTATAATCTTATTCTGAAGTCTCATCCATCGCCCAAAGCCTTTTTCTTCAGATGCTCGTATAGAGGGCGAAAAAGGAGGATGCTAAATGAGAAGAGTAATGCTCGCCCTGATAATGTTGGGGCTTATCATCCCCTCCTTGGCGATAACTGATTACCAGAGGGGCGTGCTTGAAGGGCTCAATCAAGGATGGGCCATGGGACAGAGGTACAACCAGGCACAGTCAGGAGACGCCAGTGGATACAACCAGGCGGTTCCTCAATTCAACTCCTGGATCACAGGCATATTTGGGAATAATGAGTCTCTGATGCTCAAGAACATGAGTGCAACTGCCAGGGTTCAGCCTTATCCTTACGTCTTTAGCAAGACCTTTGGCCCAGTCCATTCCATGGATTCGAGCTGGAACCAGAGCGTGCAGATAACGCCACAGCCCGATGCCACCGGGAAGATACATGGATTTGATGCCGAGACGTATGAGACCTGGGGTCCGGGGATAGAGATCTGAAGCATTTTAAAGAGATGAATCCCTTATCTCTTACCAGGGAACCGATGTCTACAAATAGTTATCTAGCGTAGACCCTTAAAACAATTGAGTCCACAGGTCACAGGGATCATCCCTCATGATTTGACCTCTGCTTCAAGGAAACCCTTGCAGAACGTTATATCCATGAGGCAAGAAGCCCTGTCCCTCCAGGGACTGGGGAAGATGTCACGATAAGGTGCCAGATTAATTTTGAGGACTGGAATGAATATGCGCACTGAGATCACATCGCTCCTGGGTCTGGATGTCTATACCCAGAGGGGCGTCTTTGTGGGAAGGGTTGATGATGCCGTCCTGGATACTGAGTCGGGCATCATAAGCGGCCTGGCCCTGGGCAGCCTGAACAAGTCCCTGATAGACCAGAAGTCCAAAGGGATAGTGGTGCCATTCAGCATGATAACCGCAGTTGGAGACATAATCCTGATGAGGCATATCGCTAAGCATGCAAAGAATAGCCAGAAAGACAGCTAGCTGGGAGGTCTATTCAGGCATCAAAGCCCGTGGGCCTCTTTTAGTGAGGGCAGACGGCCGGGGTTTCAAGAAGATCCTTGAGGGGTCCAAGAAGCCCTATGACATCGACTTCGCCAGGTCCATAGTCGGCGCAGCAGAGCTCTTCTTCGCAGTTTCAGGGCTGGATCCAGGCCTGGCCTTCGTCTTCTCTGATGAGGTGAACCTGCTCTTCCCTCAGGCCCCCTTTGGAGGGCGCATAGAGAAGCTGGACTCGGTGATCGCGGGATTTCTTTCAGGAGCCCTTTCCCTATCTCTCGCCCGGGTGGTGTCCATGGACTCCCGGGTTATTCCCATATGCAGGGACGAGGCATCGACGTACCTGTCAGAGCGCCAGGATGAGACCTGGAGAAACCACGTCTTCTCATATGGATTCTATGCCCTGGTATCAGACGGCCAGAGCCATGCCCAGGCAATGGACATTCTAAGGGGGATGAAGGAGAGCCAGATACATGAGATGCTCTTCAAGAGGGACATAAACCTGGCCAGGACCCCTGTCTGGGAGAGAAGAGGGGTTCTGGTCTACAGAAGGGGAGGCGAGATAGTTCAGGACTGGGAGCCGCCGCTGTTTCTGTCTCCAGAAGGACTAAAGCTGGTAGAAGAACTCTCTGGCCAATCCTGATCTGATCCTGTAATCTTTTCAAGATCCATACCTTATTCGCGCCCCTCTCTGCAGCGTCTGAGAAGCTCTTTTGTCCAGGAAATCCTGTGCTCGCCCTCGCTGTCATGGACAATGCACAGCCCCTCAACAGAAGGCTCACCCCTATCGAAGTCTGCATAATTCTTCACCAGGTCTATGGCCTCCTCTATCTCGGTTTTGTACCTCTCTATCAGGCGCAAGGCCAGCTCTCTTGCGTCATCTGTGCCTATCTCCCTGCCCAGGCCCCGGCATTCCGAGGCCAAGAGAGCTCCATCTTCAAGATAGAAGGGATAGGTGCTGCAGATAAGAGGCCTCACCTCATATACCCGGCAACCTGCATCGATCTCGTAGTAACGGCACGATCCGCACCTCTTCTTTATCCTCCATTCAAGAGTATGGAAGTTGCCCTGGAGGTCCCATTCGCCCGTGGAAGGGGGCTCGACTGTTTCTGGCCACGGCTCACCGGTTTGCGTGGCGATCCTCCTAATCGCCGCGGGAAACACCACGACGCTGTTCTCCTCGCCTGTGCAGCATTCTCCGCACCGGGTGCACTGGAAGCCGATCTTCTGGATCTCTGATGCTATTCTTTCAGGAGGGATGATTCCTGCAGCCTTGAGCTGGTTTGACAGCTCTCTTATTCTCTCTTCCTTCCAGCTCATCTCCGGCACAGCTCAATGAAGTTGTCCAGGACCTTCTCCCCGTGTTCGGTGTGTATGACCTCGGGGTGCCACTGAACGCCGTACAGGGGCCTTGTCTGGTGCTTCATGGCCTCTATCTCGCACACATTGGACCTGGCTAAAGCCTCGAAGTCCTGGGGGAGCCTGACCACCTGATCGGCGTGCGACGCCCAGGTCTTGAAAGTCTTTGGAAGGCCCCTTAGTATATCGTCCTCTTTTATGACCTCGACTTGCACCTCGGCATAGCCGCCTATGGTGCCCGGCTCGACCTTTCCGCCATAGACTACGCCCATGACCTGCATTCCAAGGCAGATCCCAAGTATTGGGATCTCCAGGGATCTCACATACTCTGCGCACCTTCCGGCCCTGTCAAGGGTTGGGCCGCCGCCAAGTATGAGACCGTCTGCCTTGATCTCCTCTATAGGGGTCTCGTTGGAGATCATGTTGCTCTCGACTTTATCCCGGATGCTTCTCCTTATAAGGTGGTTGAACTGTCCGTAATTGTTCACTACAGATATGAGCATTGCAACCTCTGATGAGTATTCGATGATATCCTGGTCAGAAGGCGGCCCTAATTATATCTTTATCTCTGTGGTGGTGCAGAGATCCAGTCGGCCACGTCCTCCTGCCGCGCCATTTAACCTAAATCAGCATTGATGCTGCCGGGATTTGGGTCATGACAAATGCATTCGCGGGCTTTCATGAGCTATCACGGCCTTACATTTGCCTGTTTCAAATAAAAACAGAAAGAGTTAAGAGCTATGGGGGATATATTTTATGCCACTAGTCTGGAGCATTCTTTCAGATCTTGTTGACATTATCGGGCATTGGAACATCCATTGGTCACCACAGTTGGGATAAACATCCATCTACGGCATCGACACAGCAGCAGGCATATTGGATTGGACTGAATACAGTTAGGAATTTATCTTATGAGGTAGAAGCACAAGCAGGCCAAGCTCTGTCTTAATTATGGCATGATGAGGCTGAGCCGACCAAAGGAGAATAGCAATCATGACCCATCATTTTAGGGACACTCTCATAGGCGAGGCACTGGTTGGATCTGGACCTGAGGTAGCGCATATAGATCTGGTCATTGGTCCGAGGGGCGGGCCAGTAGAGCAGGCATTCATCAACTCCCTGGCATCTCCGGCCCAGGGCCATACACCGCTCCTGGCAGTGCTGGAGCCGAACCTGCCTACTAAGCCATCCACACTGATGGTGAACAAGGTGACCATTAAAGGAGCACAGCAGGCCATAATGATCTACGGCCCGGCCCAGGCAGCCATATCAAAGGCGGTCATGGACTGTGTCCAGGAGGGCTTACTTCCAGTGGATATGGCCGAGGATATTCTGATCATAGTCTCAGTCTTCATAGAGTGGGATGCTGCAGACAGGAAGAAGGTATACGAAAACAACTACGCAGCGACTAAGATGGCCATAGAGAGAGCAGTCACCGGGAAGCCTACTGCCAAAGAGGTGCTGGCAGGAAAGGATGCTGCCAAGCACCCCTTTGCATAGGATGGCAAGTCAGTGGCAGGCAGCCGATAGTATTTGGCAGGCAGCACTAAGAGCAGCATTTCTGCTTTTTGGGCTGTTCTTCTTTCGCGCCTGGATTGGGGCCTACAAGATGTTCATATGAGCTTCAAGAGGTGCAAACGCGCCTTTATAGAGCCTCAATGTGAAAAATAGATACTTAAGTTCAGCCTGCCATCTAAGAGCATAGTACGATCGAGCTTAAGCATGGTGCGAGATCGAGGATGGTGTAAGTATGGGTACTGGTATGTGCAATAATATAGTTGGGGATAATGACGTTTTAGATGGCAAAGATCTCAGTAGAGCCGCGACGATCTTCAGAAGTATCACCGGGAGCGGATACAGGGATATATTCCTGATATTATCAATCTCCCTGGCCTTTATTGCACTCATGCTTGTATCCCTTTCATCGGCCTCCAGCGCAGTGGCTGGCGGGCCAGGTTCTGTCTTGAGCCAGGAGAATGCTCAGATAGTTCCGGGAATGGCAAACCCAGTGCCTTCAATCCCGGGGCCAGGCGCCACTCCACAGCCAAACCCAGGTCCTGCAGGTTCCAACCAGCCGCCGGCGGTGATCTCCTTTACGCCCGATAAGCCCAGCCCACAGCAGTATGGCACTGCTGTTACCTGGACTGCCCAGGCCTCGGACCCTGAAGGAGATCAGGTCTTTTATGAGTTCTGGCAAAGCGGGCCGTCCACTGGAGGCACCTGGATTGTAAAGAAGGGCTGGTCTAATAGCAATGTCTACTACTGGCACCCCGCTCCCACAGATGCGGGCCTAAACCACTTCAGGGTATGGGCCAGAGACGGTTATCACGCCGGACCCGACAGCTATGATAGCACCCAGTCGGCAGATTTTACAATAGGCAGCACCCCGATCACACCTAACCAGCCTCCGGTCTTGAGCAGCCTCAACCCGGACAGGCCAAGCCCCCAGCAGGCGGGCGCAGCCGTTACCTGGACTGCCCAGGCCTCTGATCCTGACGGAGATCAGGTCTTATACAAGTTCTGGCTAAGCGGCCCATCTACTGGCGGAAGCTGGGCTGAAAAGACGGGATGGACCGCCTCTGGCACATGGACCTGGTCCACGACTCCAGCAGACGCTGGCCAGAGCCAGGTCTCAGTCTGGGTCAGGGACGGCAGGCATGCCGGGCCTGAAAGCTATGATGACAACAGGGTTTCTGGGTTTTCCATAAATGCGGTGCCTGTCAATCAGCCGCCGGTTGTGAATGCACTGAACTCAAACGTCCCAAGCCCCCAGCAGGCGGGCGCAGCCGTTACCTGGATCGCTCAGGCCTCTGATCCTGACGGAGATCAGATCTTATACCAGTTCTGGTTGAACGGACCCAGGACCGGTGGGGCCTGGGTGAGCCAGAGGGGCTGGAGTGCAAGCAACAGCTGGACCTGGACCACTAGTGCGTCAGATCTGGGCAAAAGCCAGGTCTCAGTCTGGGTCAGGGATGGAAAGCATGCCGGACCTGACAGCTATGACAGCAATAGAGATTCAAGCTTCACCATAATCAGGGTCAACCAGCCGCCGGTCATTAACAGCTTTGCACCAGACAGGCCAAGCCCGCAGCTGGCAGGGACCTGGGTGAAATGGGTTGCCTCGGCCTCGGACCCTGATGGAGACCAGATCTTATACAGGTTCCTGCTCAGAGGTCCGTCCACTGGCGGAGCCTGGGCAGATCAGAGCGGAGGCTGGACAAGGAGCAACTCCTGGATATGGAGGACCTCGCCGCAGGATGTGGGCCAGAGCCAGATAGGGGCCTGGATAAGAGATGGCAAGCACGCTCCTGCCAGCGGCTATGACGATAATGCCGTAGGGAACTTCGTTATAGTGACGCCCAGCCCTCCGCCAAACGAGCCTCCGGTGCTGACGGGTCTAGGCGCCAACCTGCCAAGTCCGCAGCAGGCAGGGACGCTTGTGAGGTGGGTCGCCTCGGCCACTGACCCTGATGGAGACCAGGTATTATACAGGTACTGGCTCAAGGGTCCGGCCACAGGCAGCTCCTGGCAGATGGTCCGGGACTGGTCGGCAGACAGCACATGGAACTGGGCCACAACATCTGCTGATGCAGGCCAGAGCCAGGTGCAGGTCTCTGTCAGAGATAACCGTCATGCCGGGCCAAATGGTTGGGACGACCAGGCCGATGCTTACTTCACAGTGCTGCCGGTGAACAGGCCGCCGCAAGTTACAGCCTTAAACCCGAGCCTTCCAAGCCCGCAGCCGGCAGGAACGCCTGTCATCTGGACGGCTTTAGCATCTGACCCTGATGGAGATCCCATACTGTACAAGTTCATGCTAAGAGGCCCGTCTACAGGCAGTGCCTGGACCACTGTCCGGGAATGGTCTAACAGCAACACCTGGACATGGGCCAACAACCCTGGAGACGCTGGCGATTACTCAGTGACGGTCTACGTGAGAGATGGCAAACACGCCGGGCCTGAGGGCTATGACACATCCAAGAGCGCCTTCTTTAGTCTTGTGCCTCTTGCAGCCAGGAAGATCACCACCGGCGGCGCATTCAAGGACCGGCCCTCTCTGGCCTTCACCATAGACGGGTACCTCCTGGCCTACCAGTCCTGGGAGAACGGGCAGGGCAACCTGGGAGATATAAGGCTCCAGAAGTTCGGGCCCTCCTGGACTGCAATCAAGTCCATCTGGGCTGCAAATAACAATGCCTACCAGGATTCGCCCTCGGTGCTGTTTGCAGGCGGGTCTTACTACTTGGCATATATGTCTGAAGAGAAAGGCAACATGGACATATTCGTGAGCAAGTATGACCCAGATCTGAACCTGGTGGAGGCTCACCAGCTGACCACGGACCTAACTGACCAGGAATCGCCGTCATTGATAAGCGTTGGCAACCAGTTCTTCCTGGCATATCAGTCCAGGGATAGCGGCCAGTCCGGCAATATATATGTGACCCAGTTCGACCAATCCTGGACGCCCATCAGGACTGTGCAGGTCACAAATGTGAACGCCGACCTTGAGAGGCCGTCCATAGTCTTTGCCAGAGGAAGCTTCTATGTGGCATATGCATCGGGCCAGGGCGGCAACATGGATGTCTACGTACGAAGCCTTGATGCAAACTTAAGCCCCGGCGAGACAAAGAAGATGACCACAGGTCCTGCTGACCACGATTATCCCTCCCTAAACTGGGTCAATGGCCAGTTCATACTGCTGTACAGCACGCTTAACAACGGCGGCTACGACCTGTACATGGACAGGTTCTACAGAGACTGGACGCCCATAGAGAGCACAGCAGTGGTGACGGATCTGTCAGATCAGACCTGGGCCACGCTTATGTACAGCCCCCCCGACAGGACATACTGGCTTGGATATACGGCCTCAGACCAGGAAGGGCAGAACATTTTCGTTATGCCTCTCCAGCCGACAACCACGCTCAAGGACTGCGATATAGTCGTCACCTTCAGCGCCACCAGGGCGGGGGCGCCTTATGTCCTGACAGCCAGGTTCTACAATAACTATGGCGAGCTGACAGATCCCGCCGACCTTGGCATCTCCTGGAACCCGCAGGATGCAGCAGCCCTGACGCCTGGATCTGGAATGAAGAGGGTATCTCTTGGGACATATCAGTTCAGCTCCACATTTGGGTCTGCAGGGGATAAGTCGTTCAGGATCGTGGCCAGCATAGATGGATGCCTGGCCCTGAAGACTGCTACTGCAAAAGTATCTTAATGCCGGGATGGCGCCATACGGCGCCATTCACTTTTTTACCGATCTGCTCAGTGCAGATCAAAGCAGTTATAGTCTAAGAGCAACATTAGATAGTGACATTGTCATCTAGCCTTGTGGATCCAGCGAATTTAAGAATGAATGCCTCTGTCGGCGTGCCATCGGGCTTAGCCTTAAAGGCCCGTGACTGCAGCATTTCCATAAGGCAGCCCTGTCTCTTTAAAGGCCCACTGATAGCATATCCGCCTAAAATGAGGGGGGCCACATTCATCAAAGGCTCATATGAATGAAGCGTCCTCTGATAGGGCCCCAATATGAAAAATAATTACTTAAATCCTGAGCTAGAATTGAGACATAAAGGCAAGATAAACGGAACAGGCTATACGGAGAGTGAGGATGTGTCGGGTTATAAGATCAAAGGCAAGAGAAAGCCGATCTCAATGAATTTTATAGAGAGAAAATATCTGAGCATGCTTCTGATCTCGGGAGCGCTTCTAATATTTGGAGCGCTCTTTCTCTTATCAGCGGGCTCAAGTGCCCAGGAGATGCCTCCCGGACAGGAGTCGGGCGCCTTTCAGGTCGCTCCTGAGGCTCCAGATGAGGCATCACCAGCCCTGGACAGCACAGCTGTTGACCAGAAGCCGGAGTTGAGAAGCCTGGTGCCTGACCTCGCCAGCCCCCAGAGTGCGGGAACTGCGATCAGGTGGACTGCCACAGCGTCTGATCCTGACGGCGACCAGATATACTACAAGTTCTGGCTTAAGGGGCCCTCTACCGGGGACATGGCCAGGAACGTCACCGATTGGACCCAAAGCAATGAGTGGACCTGGAATACGGTTGAGGATGATGCTGGATCAAGCGAGGTAGAGGTTCAGGTCAGAGACGGCAAGCACGCCGGGGCAGAGAGCTATGACAACAATTTGGCCCAGGAGTTCGTCATCACTCCAGCAGCTGCAGCTGCGCCGCCATCTGTAGAGCCTTCAGCTCCAGCGCCATCTGCAGTTCCAGAAACGGCCGCAGTTCCAGAGCCAAATATAGTCCCGGAGACTATTGCTGTTCCAGAGACTACTGCTGTTCCAGGGCCTGCAGCTCAGGTTGAGTCATCTCAAGCCACGGCATCTCAGCCAGAGGCGGCTCCACTAGAGCCGGTCTCCTCAAGCCCCTTTGCTCCGGAATCACCCCAGGACCAGCCGTCTGTGCCAAACCAGCCTCCTGTTGTGACCGGGATTACATCTGATAAGCAAAGCCCCCAGGAGGCAGGCACTGTAGTTGTATGGAGCGCTGAGGCCACCGACCCCGAGAGCGATCCAATGCTATACAGGTTCCTTGTGAACAGCCAGCCTGCTACGGATTGGATAAGCAGCAACATCTGGGCCTGGAACACCACTGATCCTGATGTCGGAAATGACCAGATAGAGGTCCAGGTCAGGGATGGAAACCATGCAGGCCTTGAGGGATTTGACAGCAGCAAAATGGCACGCTTTGTGATCACAGAGCCGAATCAAAAGCCATCAGTCAATGACCTGACTTCGGATAAGCAAAGCCCCCTGGATTATGGGGCAGAGGTAACCTGGACTGCATCTGCATCGGATCCAGAGAATGATCCCATCCTGTACAGGTTCCTGGTGAATGACAGACCCGCTACAGACTGGGTTAGCAATAACAAGTGGTCCTGGAGCACATCTGAAGCGGATGTGGGCACGGACCAGGTAGAGGTCCAGGTCAGAGACGGCAACCACGCCGGCCCGGACAGCTATGACGGCAATAAAGTGGTGAGCTTCGAGATCACCAGGCCAAACCAGAAGCCGGTGATAAATGATCTGACTGCAGATAAGCAAAGCCCGCAGGTGGCAGGGACTGAAGTAACCTGGACTGCCATCGCATCAGATCCTGAGAACGATCCATTATCCTACATCTTCCTTGTCAATGGCAAGGCAGCTACAGATTGGATAAGCAGCAGCACATGGGTCTGGAACACGGATGCTGCCAGCATAGGCGATGATCAAGTCGAGGTCCGGGTCAGAGACGGAAAACACGCCGACTCAGATGGCTACGACGGCAACAAGATCGCCGGATTCCAGATCACTGCACCTAACCAGCCTCCGGCAGTGACAGGCCTTGAGTCAAATCTCGCCAGCCCCCAGGATTCTGGTACATCCATAACCTGGACTGCAACAGCATCAGATCCTGAGACCGATCCTTTATTTTACCGGTTCCTTGTAAACGACAAGCAGGTCGCTGATTGGATAAGCAGCAACATCTGGACCTGGAACACCACCGAGTCCGATGTTGGAACTGACCAGATAGAGGTTCAGGTCAGGGATGGAAACCATGCAGGCCTTGAGGGTTTTGACAGCAATAAGGTTCAGAGCTTCGATATAGCAGCTCCAAAGCCAGTACCCCCTGCGGTCACAGCTCCCGCGCAGGTTTCAGAATCCCAGGTTTCGCCTGCTCAGAACCAATCTGAGGCAGTAGCTCCGGCAGCTAATCAGACCACACAGCCAGCAGAGGCCCAAAGTGTGGTCACGCCTGAGAACAGGCCCCCAGTGGTGGACAGCCTGGTGCCGGATAAGCCAAGCCCCCAGGACTTTGGGACCAGGGTTAACTGGACAGCTTCAGCATCAGATCCAGAGAACGATCCATTGCTGTATCAGTTCCTAGTCAGAGGCAGGGCTGTTACTGATTGGATTGGTATTGGCTCGTGGATCTGGAATACCACCGAGGCTGATGTAGGCCAAAACCAGGTCGAGGTCAGGGTCAGGGATGGCAATCATGTCGGCCCAGAGGGCTATGACAGCAACAAGGCCGAGGGCTATGAAATAACTGCGCCCGCTCCGGCGGTTCAGCCCAATGTGACTGCGCCAGTTGCTCTGGCCAATGTGACTGAACCAGTCAATGTGACCGTGCCATCAAATGAAACCACACCTGTAGCTGTAACACCAAACGAAACCATACCTGTAGTTGTACCGCCAAACCAAACCATACCTGTAGTTGTGCCGCCGAATGAAACAGCACCTGCAATTACTCCATCGAATGAGACTATACCCGCAATTGTACCATCAAATGAAACAATACCTGCAATTGTACCATCAAACGAGACAATGCCCTCGAATGTGACAGCGCCGGCAAATGAGACTGCACCGTCGAATGTCACCATACCAAGCATTGTTCCGCCTCAGAATGAGACAATTCCCGGAGAAGCTGAGCTAAACGTCACAGAGCCTCCCGCGCCAAGGCCTGTAGGCAACCTCACCATCTCGGGCGCCAAGTTCAATGACCAAAATGGCAACGGCGCTAGGGATGACTCTGAGCCGGGCATGGCTGGCTGGACCATCAGGTTGACCAAGCCTGACGGCACAGAGGCCATAGCCACCACGGGATCTGATGGCTCATACAAGTTCGAGAGCTTAAGCCCTGGAGCCTACAACATAAGCGAGGTTCAGAGGCTTGGCTGGGCTCAGACAATGCCCGCTGCAGGGTCTTACTCTTTGAACCTGGATGCAGACGCGGCCGGCCAGGACTTCGGCAACAGGGCCAGGACATTCTCAATCTCAGGCCAGAAGTTCAATGACCAAAATGGCAACGGCGCCAGAGATGATGCTGAGCCTGGTCTTCCAGGCTGGAGCATAAGGCTGGCCAAGCCGGACGGCACATCAGCCACGGCGACTACTTCAGACGATGGCTCATACAGGTTCGATAACCTGACTGCAGGCATCTACAACATCACCGAGGTGCAGCAGCAAGGCTGGACTCAGACCACGCCTGTAGAAGGATACTACTCTGTGAGCCTGGCAGATGCAGACGCCACAGCAAAGGACTTCGGCAACAAGGCAAGGACCTATGCAATCTCAGGCCAGAAGTTCAATGACCAGAATGGCAACGGCGCCAGGGACGGAACCGAGCCTGCCCTTCCGGGGTGGACCATCAGTCTGACCGGACCTGACGGCAAGGAGGCCACAGCCTCAACAGGGCCTGACGGGCTTTACAGGTTCGACAACCTTACTGCAGGCTCATATGCCGTCTCTGAAGTTGCCCAGCCCGGCTGGGTCCAGACAGCGCCCCAATCTGGGAACCGCTCTGTGACCATATCCGGAGAAGATGTGAGCGGCCAGGACTTCGGCAACGAGATCCAGACCTATGCAATCTCAGGCCAGAAGTTCAATGACCAGAACGGCAACGGTGTCAGGGAGGGCGATGAGCCCGGCCTGTCAGGCTGGACCATAAAGCTGACCCGGCCCGACCTGACAGAAGCCACAGCAGCCACTGCCCAGGATGGCTCTTACAGGTTTGAGAACCTGGGTCCAGGAAACTACACCATAAGCGAGGTGGCTCAGCCGTCATGGAACCAGACTGCCCCAGCAGGCGGATCTTACCTGGTAACCCTGGCTGTCGCAGATATCACTGCAAAGGACTTTGGAAACAGGGCCAGGACCTATTCCATCTTGGGTAAAATCTTCAACGATCTGAACAACACCGGATCCAATGAGGGCGAGCCCGGCCTTCAGGGGTGGACCGCAACCCTGACCAGGCCAGACGGCTCTACCATCGATGCCACTGCCGGAGTGGATGGGACCTATAAGTTCACTGATCTGGAAGCCGGCACCTACACCCTGGCTGAGAACCTCCAGCCCGGCTGGACACAGACCACGGCCAAGTCCTATTCTGTGGTCATCAAGGATGCCGATGTAACTGGAAAGGACTTTGGCAACCACGGCGGCCTCTCCATATCAGGGACAGTGTTCAGCGATAAGAATGCAAATGGATCTAAAGATGGCAGCGACAGCGGCCTTGCGGGCTGGACACTCAAGCTGGCCCAGAGCAGCAACATCACCGATATCGCCACCACTGCCAGTGACGGCTCTTATTCCTTCAAGAACCTCGCCCCAGGCACATATACTGTGAGCGAGGTGCTGCAGGAAGGCTGGTCCGGCACAGTGCCAGAAGGCGGATCTTATACCATCGACCTCGCCAATGAGAATGTCGCAGGCAAAGACTTTGGCAACCGCGGCAACCTGTCCATCACTGGCAGGAAGTACTACGATGCCAATGGAAACGGCATAGAGGACCCGGATGATCCTGGAATACCTAACGGCACTGTCAGTCTGATGGAGAACAACAATGTCATAGATACCACGACCACTGACAAAGACGGAGTCTACACCTTCGCCAACCTGGCTCAGGGAACATACACCATAAGCGACCCGCCGGCAGGCGGCTTCGTCCTGACCACCTCGTCCACGATTACAGTGACCCTGACTGGCACCACCGCCACTGTGGTCAATGCCAACTTCGGACTGGCCGGCACCCACTCCATCTCTGGTGCCAAGTACTTCGATGCCAATGGCAACGGAGCCAGGGACTCTGGAGAGACGGGCGTGCCCGGCTGGTTGATGCACATCGATGGAACCACCACCTTTGGCGGGGTCCCCGTATCCATCAGTCGCACTACGGCTGCTGATGGCAGCTACGTCTTCGATCACATCGCCCCTGGCACCTACACCATAAGTGAGGCTGCAAGGCCCCACTGGGTCCAGACAGCCCCTGGAGCCACCGGGACCTATAATGTGATTGTGACCAACTCCAACGTGGCCGGCAGGGACTTCGGCAACAGAGTCGATACACTATCCATATCCGGTGTGGTTTACAACGATATCAACGGCAACGGCGTGAAGGATGCCGGAGAGCCTGGACTTCCGGGGTGGACCATTGCCCTGGGAGGAGCAAGCTCGGCCACAGCCGTTACTGCCTCAGATGGTTCCTACATCTTCCCGAACCTGGCGGCAGGCAGCACTTACACAGTAGGTGAGGTCATGCAGCCAGGGTGGAGCCAGAGGTCGCCTCCTGGTGGCAGCTACTCTGTAACTCTCACCTCAGCCAGCACGGTTGGCAGGGACTTTGGAAACTACAATGCACCGCCCTCCAACCCGACACTGGTTCCAAGCCCGTCCAGCCCCCAGAATGCCGGTACGCCCATAACCTGGACAGCAGGCGCGTCGAACCCCGAGGGCGATCCTCTGCAGTACAGGTTCTTCCTCAGAGGGCCGCTGCCCAGCAGCTACTGGGCTGAGATGACAGACGGATGGACCAGCTCAAACGCCTGGACCTGGGAGACCAATGGATATCCTGCAGGCGACTATGAGGTGGATGTCTGGATAAGGGACGGCAAGCATTCATTTGCAACTCCCTGGGACGCCCATAAGGTGACAGGGTTCAAGCTGACAAGGTCAAACCTGCCGCCAGCAGTCTACTTCCTATACTCAGACCGGCCAAGCCCGCAGCTTGCCGGAAGCTGGGTGAGGTGGAGAGCTGCGGCCTATGATCCAGAGGGAGACCAGATCTTATACAGGTTCTTTGTCAGAGGCCAGTCTACCGGCGGGGCATGGCAAGACATGACAGGCTGGACCAGGTCCAGCTCCTGGGTCTGGAGGACCACCAACCGCGACAGCGGCTTTGACCAGGTCTCAGTCTGGGTCAGGGATGGAAAGCATGCCGGCCCTGAGGACTGGGATGATACTGATGTTGCAGGCTACTACATAATAGGGTTCAACCAGCCCCCGTCTCTGACTGGATTTGGCCCAGACAAGCCAAGCCCCCAGGCTGCGGGATCTGCAGTCAGGTGGGAGGCCACATCCTACGACCCTGATGGAGATCCGGTCTTATACCGCTACCTGGTTAAGGCCACAGACAGCTCCTGGCGGGTTGAGCGTGACTGGTCTCCTGACAGCTCATGGCTCTGGGCGACATCCAATGCCGATGCAGGCCAAAACGTGGTGCAGATCCAGGTGAGGGATGGTTACCATGCCGGTCCGGATGAGTGGGATGACGCTGATATAGGCGCCTTCACAGTGATCCCATATAACCGGCCGCCGACAATTGAAGCCATGAGTCCAGACCTGCCAGGCCCGCAGAATGCCGGGTCGATCATAACCTGGACGGCCGCAGCATCAGACCCTGAGAGAGACAGGATCTCTTACCAGTACTGGCTCAAGGGCCCATCTACATCAAACGCCTGGAGGATGGTCCGAGACTGGTCCGGCAGCAACACCTGGATCTGGAGTACAGGCCCGAGGGACGCCGGAGATTATACTGTATATGTGTATGTCCGGGACGGCAAGCACGCCAGCATCCTTGGATATGACGCAGCTCTGAGCGCCGGCTACAAGCTCCTGCCTCCGCTCTCTACAAGGAAGCTCACTACAGGGACTCTACCCAAGGACAGGCCGTCTCTGGCATTCGTGACAGACGGTTATCTGATGGCCTATCAGTCCTGGGAGAACGGCCAGGGCAACCTGGGAGACATAAGGCTCCAGAAGTTCGATCCCACATGGAAGAGCCTGAAATCTGTCTGGACTGCTAGCAATCCTGCCTACCAGGATGCGCCCTCGGTTCTGATGACAGGCGGGTTCAACTATGTGACCTATGTATCAGGAGAGACAGGGAACCTTGACATCTTCGTTGCCAAGTACGATCAGGACCTAAAACTGGTAGAGACTCGCAAGCTGACCAGGTCGCTGTATGACCAGGACTCGCCGTCTCTGATAAGCGTCGGCAACCAGTTCTTCCTGGCCTACCTGTCCCAGGATAGAGGATACCTGGGCACAAGCAACGTCTATGTGACCCAGTTCAACCAGACCTGGGCGCCGGTCAGGACCGTCCGGGTGACAAGCCTGAACACATACGTTGAAAGACCCTCAATAGTCTTTGGCAACAACAGCTTCTATGTAGCCTATGCCTCGGGACAGGCCGGCAACATGGATGTCTACATGCGCAGGCTGGATGCGAACTTAAACCCAGGCGAGGTGAGGAAGATGACCTCTGGTCCTGCTGACCACGATTATCCATCACTCAACTGGGTCAACGGCCAGTTCATACTGCTGTACAGCACGCTTAACAGCGGCGGCTACGACCTGTACATGGAGAGGTTCTACAGAGACTGGAGGCCAATAGACAAGGCTGTGGTGGTCGCAGATCCTGGAGACCAGACCTGGCCCACACTCATGTACAGCCCGCCAGAGAGGATCTACTGGCTTGGATATGCCTCCTCGGACCTGGAGGGACAAAACATCTATGTGGCGCCTCTGCGACTGGCAACGACACTGAGAGACTGCGATGTCGCAGTCTCATTTTCCGCCGCCAGGGCGGGAGCGCCCTATGTCCTGACTGCCAAGTTCTATAACAACTATGGCGAGCTGACAGATCCAACAGATATTGGATTTACCTGGACTCCGCAGGACGGCGCCACGGTTCCAGGACCGGGGCTTCAAAGGGTCTCCAGGGGAACCTACCAGTTCAGCTCAAAGTTCGGGACTCCTGGGGATAAGGCATTCAGGATAATTGCCAGCATAGATGGCTGCCTGACAATGAAGACGACTGTGGTCAAAGTGACTTGAGAGAGATGGCGGGCATTTCGCCATCTCTTCCTATTTTATCTCATTCCAATTTTGATGATTGACAGATCTCTGACCCATGATGCACTAGGATAAGATGGATATAATTGCCAGCAACTGGAAGGCCACGCCAACCACTATGTAAAATATTCCTGATCCAGTCATGCCTGCGCTGCGCTTGAGCATCTTTGCCTTGATCAGCAGGAAGCCTTCCTCATTCCAGCAATAATTTGGTGTCGAAGCAATATCCGCTGTGATAATACCTGCCAGTATCAATATCATAGATCCCAGGACAATCAATATCAATGCCATTATATTCATCGATGTGCTGCTTAACCCAGCCGAGTCAAGCCACAAGCTGACATCCATCATATCTCAGACCTCTCCTCTGAATTGATCATTTCTTCACCATCAGACTCTTTCCCCATACTTTAGCACGAGCGTTGGGGTCGTGTCATATAATCGTTATGTGTCAAGGTACCGAACATAAAATTCTTGGAGAAAAATAATAAATTCTGCACTTTTTCGTTATTACCTCGGAATGAAGGCATTGATGCTATTTCCTTCTCTTAATCATAAGTATGAGGTTGTTCTTTCCATCCTTGAACTCATACCTCATTCCGTCCAGAAAGGTCCTCATCAGATGGACACCAAGCCCGCCTATGGGGCGCATTTCCACATCATCTATGAGTACGGGGGCTTTAAGCCTGGTTGGATCAAAGGGCAGGCCGTCATCTTCTATTACCACTTCCATGCCATCATCAATGTCACGGCTGCAGATGCGAATGGTCCCTTTATTGCCTCTATACCCATGGAGAGCTGTATTTGTGAATGCCTCCTCTACTGCCAGCTGAACCTCCAGGATCCTGCGCCGATCAAATCTGGAGGAGGTCATGACATCCTCTATGAACTCCACAGCCAGGGGTATCTTCTCTTTCTTTGCCTCTATTGAGATCTCATTCCAGTCGCTCATTCTTCAACACAGCTTTGCTATCCCATGCGGCTTTCAGTCAGTGCATATGCGCCAATCAATCTTCTCAGGAGAGCAGGCTCTTTACTGCATCATCCCTGCTCGGGTGGATGGAGAAGAGCTTGGTAAACCCTGTCACCTCAAAGACCTCTCTTACAAAGGGCTGCAGCGAGGCGAGCTTCAGCTGTCCCTGCTTCTGCCTCTGTTTCTTTAGAGTGGCGAGCAGTACCCTAAGCCCAACGCTGCTTATGTACTCAACGCCAGCCAGGTCGATTACAATCTTGGACTGGTTCTGATCTACAGAGGCATTCAGGGCCGCTTCCACGTCCTTTGAGGTCGTGGCATCAATCCTTCCTGATATGCCGATGATGCGAATGCCGTCAACATCTTGCTGGTTGATCTCCATACTCTAACCTTCCTCCTAAACTTTATCAAATGATGGCATGTATCAGCTTTTCACACCCATGTGCTGATCTTCTATATGATGTTCTCCTCATCTCTCGAAAATATATGACCGAGGTCTCAAGAGCTACTCCCTTTTTACAATCAATGTGAGGGTATTTTTTCCATCTACGAACTCATACCTCAGATCCTCAACAAAAGACCTTATCAGATGGACCCCCATTCCTCCCACATCTCTCTCTTCCACATCACCAGTCAGCTCGGGCTCACCTACTGCAGTGGGGTCGAACTGAGGCCCTTCATCTTCAAGGGTCATCACAAGATGGTCGCTTTGGGCATCGCTGGTGATGCGGATGCTGCCGTCTCCACCTTCGTACCCGTGGTTGATCACATTGGTGCAGGCCTCCTCCACCGCCAGCTGGACCTCCAGTATCTTCTTCATGCCAAACCCGGCCTCGGTCAGGATCTCCTCTACGAACTCTGCCGCCCTTGGGAACTCATCAACACTTGCCGCCAGGGTGATCTCTCTTTTCTGTGTCATCATCTCACTCCGCCTTGAGGACTACCAGGGTGATATCATCATACTGACTCTGATCTCCACTGAACTCTGAGATGTCATCGAGGACCTTCTCCATTATCTCCTGGGCTGACAGGTGGCCGTTCCTGGTCATCACGCTGCAGAGGCGCTTTAAGCCGTACATCTCTCCTTTGCGGTTGACGGCCTCAGTCACTCCATCGGTATAGAGCACCGCTACGTCTCCGGGCAGAAACTGGACCTGGCGCTCTTCATACTCCATCCCGTCCATGGCGCCAAGAGCAACTCCTGTGACCTCCTGCTCAGTGCACCTGCAGCCCCCTGTCCTGAACACCAGCAGAGGAGGGTGCCCGGCATTGGCATATGTCAGAGTATGGGCCTTTCCATCCAGGATGCCGTAGAAGAGGGTCACGAACATCCCGGCGCTGGCGTCTTCAGCGATCATATTGTTGGCTTCTCTGAGGACCTCTGCGGTCTGAGGCTGGTGGGCGGCATTGGCCCTGACTATGGTCCTGGACAGGGCCATGAAGAGGGCCGCAGGTATGGACTTTCCTGCCACGTCTGCTATCACCAGCCCCTGCCTGCCGTCTGGAAGAGAGATGAAATCATAGAAGTCTCCTCCAACCTCCATTGCGGGGATGGTCACAGCCGCCAGCTTGAACTGAAAGACGCTTGGGGTATGATCGGGCAGGAAGTTCTTCTGGATCTCGGCTGCTATCTGAAGCTCTGCCTTTGACCTCTCCAGCTTTTGCTCGATTTGCCTGTGCTCAGTGACGTCTCTCATGGTCTCAATGGCCCCTATGAGCTTCCCACCAGGATCATAGAGCGGGGAGGCTTTTGTCCACAGGTATGCCCCGCCGGGCTTGAATGAGGGAACAAAGACCTCGGTGATGATTGTGTTTCCTTCCCTCTGGACTGTATCATATTTTCCCTCAAGGATCTCATCGGACCTGAGTACCAGGTCTATGAGCATGCGCCTGCGGGTGCCGTATATGGGCAGGGAGTATTCGCAGTCGCCGCGGCCAAGCATCTCTTTTGCCTGAATGCCAGTCAAGCACTCCATAGCCCTGTTCCAGGCGATCACCTTTCCATCTGTGTCTATGACGAATGTGGCGTCTGGCAGGAAGTTTATTATGTCTGCCATCTTCTGCTCGGCCCTCTTCCTCTCAGTTATGTTCATTGCCACCTGGACCACGCCCGTGACCCGGCCTGCATCATCCCTGATGGGGTTGCTTTTAGCCTCCCAGGCACGGCCATCAGGGGTGATGAGCTCTCCTTCCTGAGATTTTCCTGTCTGAAGAGTCCCTATGACCTTGCAGCCCGGACATGGTGAGTCGAGCCCCTGCACTGCCTCGTAGCAGTACTTCCCCCTGAGCTGGTCCATAGAGAGTCCAAGGCGCTTTTGGACAGCCTCATTGATCCAGATGATGCGCATTGAATCATCCAGGTACTCCACAGCCACATTGCGGAGGCCGCTTAAGATGGCCTCTTTCTCACGCTCGGACCTGCGCAGTGCCTGCTCTGCTAGTTTGCGCTTGGTTATGTCGCGCATGGACTCTATGGCGCCAATAATATTTCCTGCCCCGTCGCGCAGAGGCGTGGCCTTGGCCCACATGTAGGCACCTTCCTGTCTGAATGTGGTGAGGTATACCTCAGCCACCAGGGCATCGCCCTCTCTCTGGATGCTGTCATATTTCTTCTCGAACTGCACATCTGGCGTCAGAGCCAGGTCTGCCAGAAGCGGCCTTCGTATGCCGTAGATGGGCCTGGCATATTCGTAGCTGCCTTTGCCAAGAATATTCTTGGCCTTGGCTCCAGTGAGCTCCTCCATTGCCTTATTCCAGGCTATGGCCTTTCCATCCTTATCTATGACGAGAGTGGCATCGGGCAGGAACTCTATTATGCCTGCAATCTTTTGCTCCTCTCTCTTGCGCTCAGTGATATCTCTGATGGACTCTATGGCTCCAGTAATATTTCCCGCACTATCAAAGAGCGGCGTGGCCTTGCACCAGATGAACGAGCCGCCCTGGCCAAATGTCGGTATGAATATCTCGCCTACCAGGGCACTCCCCTCTCTCTTGAGGTTGATGTACTCAGCCTCCAGCTCCCGGCTGGACCTGAGTGCCAGGTCGACTAAAATGGGCCTTCTCTCGCCATAGAACGGCAGAGCATATTCATAGTTGCCCCTGCCAAGGATATCCCTGGCCTTGACCCCTGTCAGCTTCTCCATGGCCTTGTTCCAGGCGATAACAGTGCCGTCGAGGCACCTGACGAATGTGGCATCAGGCAGAAAATCTATTATATCCGTCATCTTCTGCTCGGCCCTCTTCCTCTCAGTTATGTCCTCAAAGGCTGCAACGACACTCAGAACCTTTCCTCCTGGATCTCTCAGGGGGTATATCCTGGCTTTGAGCCAGCGCTTCTTGCTGCAGCTCTCTTTTGTATGGATGACATACTCAAAATCGGGTACTGATACAGACTCTCCTGCCAGAGCTCTCTTGAAATGAGATGGAATTCCAGCCATCCTGAGCTGGTCGTCCTCGAGGATGCTGTACCGCCCTGTCATGGGTGTGCAGGAGGCCTGTCTAAAGATGGCTTCAGAGGCACTGTTGGCATTCACAAGCTCGCCCCTGGTGTCGAAGATGGCCATAGATATCGGGGACTGCTCCATCATGGTCCTGAAATGCTCTTCGCTCTCATGAAGGGCAACCTCAGTGCGCTTGCGCTCGGTTATGTCCCTTATGGATTCTATGGCGCCAATAATATTTCCATCATCATAAAGCGGCGTGGCCTTGGCCCAGATGTATGAGCCTTCCTTTCCGAAGGTCGGTATGAAGACCTCACCTACAATGGAGCCGCAGTCTCTTTGCAGGTTTGAGTACTTAGACTCAAGCTCCTGGTTGGATTTCAATGCCAGGTCGACTAAAATGGGCCTTCTTGATCCATAGAACGGGACTGCATACTCATAGTCTCCCTCGCCCAGGATCTCTTCTGCCTTGACGCCTGTCATCTCCTCTAGGGCCCTGTTCCATGCTATCACCTTGCCATCGGTATTTATGACGAATGTGGCGTCTGGCAGGAACTCTATTATGCCTGCAGCCTTCTTCTCTTCTCTCTTCCTATCAGTGATATCGCGTATGGACTCTATGGCGCCAATAACATTTCCTGCATCATCATAAAGCGGCACGGCCTTGGCCCAGATGTATGAGCCACCCTGGCCAAATGTCGGTATGAATATCTCGCCCACCAGGGCTGTGCCCTCTCTCTTGAGGCTGCTGTACTCAGCTTCGCTCTCAGGACTGGATCTCAGAGCCAGATCGACCAGTATTGGCCGTCTCTCGCCATAGAAAGGCAGGGCGTGCTCGTGATCTGTGCGGCCCAGCATTTCTCCTGCCTTGGCACCGGTGAGCACCTCCATAGCCCTGTTCCAGGCGATCACCTTTCCTTCCAGATCTATGGCTAAAATTGCATCAGGCAAAAAGTCAATTATCTGAGCCAGCTTGTCTGCACCCAGACCTTTATCAGATCTATCATGCCCGGAGTCGACCCCCAGGATGGAATTATCCTCGTAAATCATTGATACAGTCCCTCCCAGCTATGACGCCGGCGGCGGAAGCGATATCTGGCTGTCTCTATAAGGCCTCCTTCTTGGAACGATACGAGGTCTGATCTATTTAAGCATTGATGCTCAATTGTTAATCCATCATCAGCCTGCAGACAGATGAGAGATTCAGTAAGATAAATTCAATAGGTCCCCAGGTCTATATATTCTAAAGTTCGAGGAGTGTATTAACCGGATGCCGGCCCTGGTACTGGAGATTGCTTTAATAGTTCTTCTAATCATAGCCAATGGAGTCTTCGTCTTGTCCGAGATAGCCATAGTCTCAGCCCGAAAGATCAGGCTCAAGCAGCGTGCCGATGAGGGCGACTTGAAGGCCAAGGCCGCTCTTGAGCTGGCCAGCTCTCCAAACCGTTTTCTGTCCACCACACAGATTGGGGTCACACTGGTGGGCACGGCTGTTGGGGCATTTGGCGGAGCATCAGTGGCCGGGGATCTGGAAGCGGTCCTCGACTCAATACCGGCGCTCAGGCCTTACAGCAGCATGATGAGCATTGCGATCATAGTCCTGGCCATCTCTTATCTGTCTTTAGTCATTGGCGAGCTTGTGCCAAAGAGGCTGGGCTTAAACAGCCCTGAGAAGATCGCCTCTATTATTGCCGGTCCCATGATCGCGCTCTCAGTCATCGCCTCGCCTGTAGTCAAGCTGCTGAGCATATCCACAGATCTGGTACTGAAAATATTGAGGGTAAAGCCATCTTTAGAGCCCACGGTGACTGAGGAAGACATAAAGATACTGATAGATGAAGGCACCAGGGCAGGCGTCTTCGAGGAGACCGAGCAGGACATCGTAGAGAGGGTTTTTCGGCTCAGCGATAGAAGAGCTGCAGCTCTTATGATACCAAGGTCAGAGGCCATATGCCTGGACATAAATGACTCGCCTGATGAGATGAAGGATAAGATTAGCGGAGGCGATTATATGCTCTTCCCTGTGTGCCGGGGTGGCTTTGACAATGTGCTCGGCTTTATCAACCCCAAATACCTGCTCTCATGCAGCCTCAACAATGAGCCCCTGGATCTGAAGTCATCGCTTTTGCCTCCATTATTCATACCAGAGAGCGTGCCCGCGCTGAAGATACTGGAGATCTTTAAGCAATCAGGAGCCCATATATCAATGGTCATAGATGAGTACGGCAGCGTCATAGGGCTTATAACCCTGAGGGACATACTGGAGGCCATAGTCGGAGATCTGCCTCCAATTGAGAAGGTGGATGAAGAGCCAATGGCGGTGAAGCGCGAGGATGGCTCCTGGTTGCTGGACGGCATGCTGCCCGCTGACGAGTTCAAGGAGATCTTCCACCTGGGAAGGCTGCCTGAGGAGGAGAGCGGATACTACCAGACCATAGGTGGATTTGTCATGATGAGGCTTGGAAAGATACCTTCAGTTGCAGATCACTTCGAGTGGGGCGGGCTCCGCTTCGAGGTTATAGATATGGACGAGAACAGGGTGGATAAGCTTATGGTCACGCCCTTAGCCAGGGCCTGGACGTAGTGCAAAAAGGCTAATGCAAAAAGGCAATGATGCATTGCATATGGATACCATAGGCCATGGGCCTGATTTGATGCTGCCTGAGCCTGGCCGTGCCTGCAGGCTCAAGAGGTGGGCGGGATTATTACTGGTAGCGCTCTCGTTTGGCTTATACGGCGGGCTGCTCCTGGTGCCAATGGTCCCATTTTCGGATAGGGGCAAGGTCCTGCTCTCTGCCCTGCTGGTTATATCTGGAGAGGCATCTTTCTGGATTGGCGCTTTTATCCTGGGAAAGGAGGCCATATCCAGGTTCAGATCAAGAAATCTCATAGAATGGCTGCGTGGACTGCTAAACCGCAAGCCTTGACCTTAGCTGCAAACTTGCTCTTAAGATGGTTGGCTGCACTAGTGCACTGAGGCTTAAATAAGGCCACATTTCATTGAGCGGGGAGTGCTCAATTGAGCTTCAAATCCAGATCATGGAAGGCTGTGATGGGTCATGCCCATCCCAAGGTCTATATTTTATGCTAAAGCTTACGGATCTGTGATAAAACGGCTATGGACTTGGCGGGATTCGAACCCGCGGCCTCTACCTTGCGAAGATAGCGATCTACCAGCTGATCTACAAGCCCTTAAAAAGGTTTAGAGGAGACCTACCTCTTCTACCTCAACTGATTCCACGCCTGGAACTTTAGCCAGGGCAGACTCTGTCTCCTCCATGCCGCCCTTCTTGTCATCAAGGATGACAATTACTATTAGGGCCTTGAGGCCGAAGGCTATAGGCTGTTCTACAATGCCGTGCAGCTTGGCTATGGGTGGAATCGCGCTCTTCAAATCTTCCTTGAGCTTGTTTAGATCTTGCTCTGCGCTCTCAGGCATGACCCTGATCTTTGCAGCTACCTCTCCCATAAAACCCACCTACGGACCTGCGAACCCGCAGTTCTTGCAGGTAAAGGAGTTGCTCTGCTTCTTGCACTTATTGCATCTGGCGATCAAGGTGCCGCAGCTTGGACAGGGGAACTTCACTCCGCCTGCTCCAACCAGCGTTACACCACATGATATGCATCTCACCGGTTCTTCGCTCATATTTCCTCGCTTCTGGATGATGTATTACATGGTATAAACTTTCCCATGGATGACAGCTTTCCTTGAAAGGACGTGACCTCGGAACTTGCGATCTACCCTTTAATAAGCGTTCCGCCCACTCCTCTTTCCAGAGCAGAGATGAAGGCCTCAGGACAAGACCCATTCAAAACCCTGCAGCACCTTTTGGACCTCTGAAGGATTCGAAGAGTGCCCTGATCCACGCAGGTCTCCACACCAATCAGAGCCAGAGCAGAGGTCTCTTCTACCAGCCTGCCGTCCAGTATGATGCCATCAACATCAGTGGCCTTAATGAAATCCATATTCAGCCTGGTGGCGACCACGGCCGCTATGGAATCAGAGGTGTAGTCCCAGTTGTGGTCTATTCCCCGGTCATCCTTCTGCAATACCTGGTACGGCCGCAGCACTGCTATGCCATAAGGCCTCTCAATCTCTGTGGTCATGACAGCTCCCGTTCCATCGGCCAGGAAGTGGGCATACTGCTCCATGGCAAGAACCGCCATCCAGTGGCAAGCCTCATCAGAGATCTGGTGCCTGATCGTCAGGTCTCTTATCAGGTCGGCCATGGGCCCGCCTCCGGGGACTATCAGCGCATCCAGACCTGGCCTATTGCATAGCGCGGCCACAAGCTCCCTGGCAGTGCCAATGAGGCTGCCACCAACCTTGATTATTTGAAACGGCATATTCATAGATTACCAATATCGCGAGATTTGTTCAGCGCTTCAATGATGCTCTTCTTACTCTTGTCTCGAGGTCTTTGATAGCATCCATGAGCTTGATTAAAAGCTACTTCAATCTCATCGTCAATCAGTGCCCTGAGGCGTTCTACTGAGATTTATTTCTTGGGGACGGGGCGGTACAGGCAGATTTGCCGTCTGCTATTACATCACAGTTATGAATTAACAGACTTTAGTAGCGCCATCATTTCTTAAGTGCTGCATGAGCTGTTGCTCATTCAATGCCTTATGAGGGGGATCTCTGCCAGGGTGATAGAACTTTATCGAAAGTATTATGATGACTGTTGCAGAAGTAAAGAGAAAAGAGAGCAAAAGCCGATTTGATGTAGGGTAAAGGAGGGAGATTAAAATTATAATCGACCTTTGCTTAACCCTTATACGGCATTTGACGAATATAAGCCTTTCGGCATTCTTGGATTAAAACTTCTACTTGAAGGTTTCGAGCTATGAAGACGCCACTTTTAGCTGTTGATGCCATAATCCTGTATAAGGGAGGCATTGTATTGATCAGGAGAGAGAACCCGCCGTTCCAGGGCAGCTACGCCCTTCCAGGAGGCTTTGTGGATGTGGGCGAGAGTGTTGAGGACGCCGTGGCCCGGGAGGCATCTGAGGAGACTGGCCTCAAGATAGATATCAAGAGGCTGGTTGGAGTCTACTCAGACCCCGGCCGCGACCCAAGGGGGCATGTGGTATCGATATGCTATCTGGCCGAGGGACAAGGAGAGCTGAAGTCAGGCTCGGACGCCAGATCCGCGGAGATATTCCGGCGGGACGGGCTGCCGGAGCTGGCCTTTGACCATGCCCGGATGATAAGCGATGCTCTTGGGCGATCAGCTTAAAGTATAAAGATATTCATCAGCAATTCTCGGCTGCAAAAGGTGCATGCCTTGGTTAAAAAAGGAGACTTTGGATGGCAGAGATCAGGGAGCTCGTAGAGAAGTATGCTCTACAGAATGCGGTGAAGTACAAAGCTGCCCCCAATGCGGGAGCTGTCATGGGTAAGCTCATGGGCGAGCATCCTGAGCTTCGCTCCAGGGCAAAGGAGATGGGGCCCATAATTGGAGCGGTCCTGGCTGAGCTGGCCAGAGGCAACCCCGAGGAATGGCAAAAGCGCCTGGAAGCTATAGCGCCCGAGCTCATACAGGAGCTCTCTGAAAAAAAGGAGCCCTTGAAGGGACTGCCACCACTCGTTGGGGCTGAGAACGGAGTGGTGATGAGGTTTGCTCCCAACCCCAATGGACCTCCAACGCTTGGTTCCGCCCGTGGAATCATCATCAACTCCGAGTATGTGCGCAAGTATGGAGGCACATTCATCATACGCTTCGATGACACCGATCCAGTCAAGAAGCGGCCCATGCCTGAGGCATATGGCTGGTACCTGGAGGACTGCGCATGGCTTGGAGCCAATGCTGACAAGGTGATCATCGCCAGCGAAAGGATACCCATGTACTATGAGATCGCGTCCGAGCTCATAAGGCGCGGCGGGGCATACGTCTGCTCCTGCGAGCAGCTGGTCTTCAAAGAGCACAAGGACAAGGGAATCTCCTGCGCTCACAGAGATTACACGCCTGAGCAGAACATGGTCCTCTGGAAGAAGATGCTGAATGGGGAATTAAAGGAAGGAGAGGCAGTTCTAAGGGTCAAGACTGATATGTCCTATAAGGACCCTGCCATACGCGACTGGGCTGCATTCAGGATAGTCACAGCCTCTCATCCCCATGTGGGGTCCAAGTACAGGGTCTGGCCGCTCCTCGACTTCGAGTCTGCAGTTGAAGACCACCTTCTTGGCACCACCCACATCCTGAGGGGAAAAGACCTCATGGACAGCGAGAGCAGGCAGATGTACCTCTACAACCACCTGGGCTGGAAATACCCAAAGGTGGTACACTGGGGAAGGATCAAGATCCACCAGTTCGGCTCATTTAGCACCAGCAAGCTTAGGAAGGCCATAGAGGCTGGAGAGTACACAGGCTGGGACGACCCAAGAGTGCCCACTGTCAGGGCCATGCGCTGCCGGGGCATCCAGGCTGAGGCTCTGCGCAAGTTCATGATAGACCTGGGGGTAGGCGAGACTGATATCAGCATCAGCATGGATACCATCTATGCTGAGAACAGGAAGTTGATAGATCCCAAGGCCAACAGGCGCTTCTTCGTATGGGACCCGTCAGAGCTGGAGATCGAGGGAGAGGGAGTGCCTGAGAAGGTCATGGCGCCGCTGCACCCCACTGAATCGCTGGGCTTTAGAGATCTTCAGGCCGGGAACAGAGTCATGGTATGCAAGAGCGATCTGGAAAATCTGAAGGCCGGGGACCAGGTAAGGCTGAAGGACTTCTGCAATATAGAGTTCACCAGCATTGAGCCTGCAAGGGCCAGGCTGATTGACACAAATCCAGATACGGCCCGCGAAAGGAAGCTTCGCATCATCCACTGGGCACCAGTCAATGGCATGGCCGTCAAGGTCATGAAGCCTGACGGGACCGATGAGGGGATTGGAGAGCCTGGGATTGCGACTGAGCTTGGCCATGTGGTCCAGTTCGAAAGGTATGGCTTCGTCCGGATAAACTGCCTGGGAGAGCCGATAGTGGCATACTTCGCCCACAGGTAGGCTCCTCAATTTTTTAAAACTTTTATTTATAGCAATATATGGGGATGATCTTTCTGGCTCTCTTGATTTTATCATTACACGATGAAGATCTATGGTACGACTCTGAGCTCAAATCAATTATTGATGAAATCTTCGATGTCGGGAATCGCAAAGATAGTGCTTACTGCATGGGATTATGCAAGATAGCTTTAGCCGTTATCCCTCATGAAAAGAAGGATCTCCGCAATAAGCTTCAGCTAATATTGAGAAATTGCCTGGCCCAAAACCCTGTCAACGCCAATACAGAGGATATTTATTATAAAATCTTTGACAGAAGAAAGGGAGAAGTAATGCCGATAGAATCGGCAAATTCGGCAATGAAGACGGCAGCTAAGTTGGGCGGTCTGGCCCATGGCGATCCGAAAAAGAGCGAAGAGGCGATAGAATTATACCTGCATGCTTTGAGTTGTTTAAACATAACCCAATATAAATATGATTGGGCTGAAGTTATGATCGCCAGAGCAAGAATCGTTATGCATTTAGGCGATGTATATTCAGATCTTGCTCGGGGAAGATCAAAGGATGTTACAGATATTGATCAAGCCATAATGAATTACAGGATAGCCCTGGCAGTATTTTCCAGAGAAATGTCACCTATTGATTGGGCTACTGCTACAGAGAGACTTGAAGCTGCCTATGCAATACGTGTTGTGCAGTGAGCCAGAACTGCTGTAAAAGGATTCGCGACTATCTAAAATATCTATAGCATCAGATGTGATTGCTGATTTGAGGCAAACGAGATTACAGCAATTTCTGTGAGCTGCCTCTCAGGCGATACCTATGAGGATGCATCAGGAGACCTCTGAGTTCAATCAGATATACCAGTCATTCCTGATGGTGTGACAGAGCCAATGTCATTCTTTGCAAAGGGCTCAGCGGCTTTCGGCTGTTGCTTTCTTGGCGAGGCCGTGATTGGTCACAATAGATTAATAAATTTATATCAGTTGAGGCTAATTCAAGATAATGTAAGGGCCTTACGCGCTCAGACAAGAGAAAATCTTTATATCTGTTAGCTGCAATTATTGAAGAGGTGATCAATTGTCTACCAAGCATAGATTCAGCCTTATGGCCATTCTCGTCATAGGATTGGCAATTGCGGCGACAGCAGAAAATATGGATTATACGGTCAATGTAGCCAGCAATGATACCCTGGGCAACTACCTGGTGAACCAGACAGGTTTTGCACTATACTATTTTACTAATGATGTGCCGGGCAACAATACCAGCAGTTGCTACGGAAGCTGCGCCGCTAACTGGCCGCCGTTCTATGCAGAGAACATCGCAGTACCTGAAGGGCTCAATGTCTCTGACTTTACAGAAATAACGAGAACTGACGGCATGGAACAGACCGCCTATAAGGGAATGCCCCTATACTTCTTCCATAACGACATGGAGGCTGGAGACGTCAAAGGCCAGGGAGTCGGCGGCGTGTGGTTCGTCGTCAACACTACCGCAAGCCCATCGATGTAGGCCTTGAGGCCTACCAAATCATTTTGGCTTTAAATCATTTTTGGCTTTTCTAGAAAGGACTTCAGGATGATCACCTCTGATATCATCTGATAATCAGCGACATGCCTCGCCCATGATCTCTAACTGCCTTAAGACACCATCCTGTATTAGTCTCGTCTTTTGGAACTGATCTACCGAGACGCCATCCAGATAAGACTCTATCTGCGCTATGGCATCCAGGATATGCCTGAGATAAACAGAGTCATCCTTCATCATAAAGAAGAACCATATCCTTCTTGGCATACGGGCGGACATACGGGCTAAGAGAGCTTTCGCTAATTAGCTCGACCTCCCGTCCCAGTATTCGGCCCAGATCCTCCTCCAGGCCAAACCACTTCAAGCCAAGGCGCGGGCGGTCTTCTGGGGCCTTCAGCTCCACCAGGAGATCTATATCGCTTTCATCCGTTTCCTCTCCGCGGGCGAAGGAGCCAAAGACAGAGATGCGCCTAACATAGGGCTTGAGCACCGGGAGGACCTTCTCACGAAGCTCATCGAATCTGTCCATCAATGCATAAGATGCTCTGCGGCAATAAAGAAGATATCATGGATCGGGCAATAGTCCAGTCTATGCAGAGCTGCCCTAAAGGAGTCTGTAATGATGAGCTGATGCTAAAAGAATCCATCTCTTTCCAGTCTGCGCTTTACCTCTTCGAAGCTGATTGGAGTTTCATTTCTGCGCTCTGCTATTACTGCTAAATCATGGAGGTCCTCGATCAATTGCTCGTAGCGCTCAATAGATAGGATTACACCGGTTCTATTCCCGTTTGCATCAGTTATGTACTGCTCAACTGCGACGTCCATCACTGGAACCTCCTCTTTTGGAAACTGGCAGGATCTTATTCATCAATGGGCACTGGCTCCGTGGATACAATTATGGCATGGTCGCCGATGGGTGGTATGGGATGCCCAAATCTCAGCCTCAAAGCTATCCAGTCCTCTATGGCGCTTTGTAGCTCCCTGCGGCACTCTTCCAGGGTCTTGCCCGCGGCCCATACTCCTTGCAGCTCTGGAACCTCGCCATAGAAAGGCGTTGGATCATCTATGATCTCATAAGTGGCTTTATCCATTGCCGCCTGGATATACTCTAGGAACATCGTGGAAATTGTTATCCATGCTGAAATAAAGGCTTTCGCATCCCAGCCTGACGAATTGTTGCTGGCCCCGATGGCCGGATCACTTCAGCCTCATGAAGACTTTTGACCTAGTTGCCAAGCTCTGATATAGTGGCATACGCAGCTCTAGCAACTTAGAAATAAAAGGTGTTTGGTTTAGTAATTAGAAAAAAGCAGAATCGATTCAAAGGCCGTCCTGGGGGAGATTGGTTCATGTTGGTGAAATTCGAAATATACAAAGATGAGGAGTACTGGTGTGCTCGTGGCATTGGCGTAGAGATCTTTACTCAGGGCAAAACGCTTGATGAGCTGATGGAGAATCTAAAAGAGGCAACAAGTTTGCATTTTGAAGATTTATTGGAGAAGGGCGAAGAAATCAAGATATTATCCATCTCCGAATTCGAGGTGCCGCCAATTGCCAAAGCTTCCGGTTGTTAGCGGCTCAAAGACTATTAAGCTGCTTTCAAGCCTGGGGTATGAAGTAGTCAGGCAGAGAGGAAGTCACATCCAGCTGAGGAGAACGACCGCCGCAGGTGACCACACTATCACAATGCATGGTGAGATAGCAAAAGGTACTCTTAACGATATTCTCTCAAAGGTTTCTATCTGGTGCGGAATATCTAAAGACGCATTAATCGATATGCTTGAGAATATTTGAACCAGCTTAGGAATCATTTTTGGCAGAGACCTCACATATACTGGTGGATGATATGATTATCGCTAATGAGGATACAACCTGTAGCAGTGAGTAGGCGACGGAATCTTCATCGATTAATATTCTTTATATATTATACTTGATGCTACAGAGAATAGTAGGATGTAGTATCAAATATTATTAATTGATGATAAATAGGTCCAGTAGAAAAATCTATATATTTCCTTTGGCATTGAGCGTAATATAGTGGTAGAATGGACAAAAATAATTTTGATGTTCTGATATTATTGAGTGGGGGATTAGATTCGACTGCCTGTGTCCATTATTATCGAGACCTAAACTTCAAGATAAAGCTTATTTTTGTTGACTATGGCCAAAATGCTAGCCAAATGGAATTCAATAGTGCATCTAATATTTCAGATTACTATGGTATCAAACTCGATTATATAAAATTTTCCTCAGCACAAAAATATTCGGATGGTGAGATTAGGGGGCGAAACGCCTTTTTAGTTATGGCTGTACTTCTTGCGTATCCAACAGCTAATGGCTTAATATCAATAGGAATACATTCAGGAACATTTTATTACGATTGTTCAGAATCATTTGTAAAAAAAATAAATTCTATTTTATGCGATTATACAAACGGGCAATTAATCTTAGATACACCCTTTCTAAAGTGGGATAAAAAGATGATATTCAATTATTGTAGAGGGCACAATCTAGAAATCCAGTGATTTTCCTCTTTTCGAAGTTTCATGGGGGGCATTAATCTTAAAAATTCTAGCTCGATACTAAGAACTTAAATCATTCTGCCCATATTCTAAAAGTTATTAATAA
>Ga0310040_1000606_pt1 | contig 31925 bp, 24 predicted proteins | sample EPASupsiteHSE623_FD_200237 | JGI IMG/M metagenome (GOLD analysis project Ga0310040, IMG submission 200237) | Bioremediated contaminated groundwater from EPA Superfund site, New Mexico - Sample HSE6-23 (v2) (version 2) | ecosystem: Environmental > Aquatic > Deep subsurface > Groundwater >... | reverse complement strand
GCAGCAGTAGAAAGTCCCGCGCAACGATACATTTATTACCAGTTCCCATTCTTCATCGGTTATGTCCGCCACCTGCGCAGGACGGTTTGTACCGGCGTTGTTGAAGAGTATGTCTATGCGCCCGAATTTGTCAAGCACAGTATTTACAGCAGTTTCCACATCATTACGGCTTGTTACATCACATCCGATGCCGAGGGCTTCAATGCCGTATTCAAGTTTTAATGCTTCTGCAACCGAAATTGACCGGTCTTTGTGGGCATCGGTCACTACAACGCAGGCGCCTTCCCTGGCGAAAGTTCTGGCAACTGACTGGCCGATGCCCGCGCCTGCTGCTGCCGTAAGTAAAGCAACCCTTCCTTCAAGTCTCATGTGATTCCTCCAATAAATATAATACAAAAATTGTTATGATGACTCAAGTACAAACAAAGCAATCACTTGGTATTATGGTGGATGAATCACTATTGCTTTACTATTTACCCTAAAGACACTCCATGGAAATTCCAAACCCCGTAGCAAAAAAGACGACACGCTCGTGCACAAAAGTGCTACAAAATAATTGTTGGTTCTGCGACAGACAAGCAAAAATGTCTGTTGTAGCATAAATACGGCAGATCGTTAGTTACGCAAGAAAGGTGCCCGGTAAAATAGGGGCAACTTCAGTTGAAAAACTGCGGTTATCGTTTTAGCTTTTCAATATTACATGACCTGCCCGCGCTCATAAAAGTAAGCAGCCCATAAGGGCGAATAAGCATTGGAGGAATACATGAAATATTTTACATGCCTTCGAGTCGGAAAAAATAAATGGATATTAATGGTAATTTTTTTAATGGCTGTTCTGACCGGCTGTATCGCCTTTTATGACAAGCCCGGAAAGAGTAATTCAGATTTCGAAAGAGACAAGAAATACTGTGAAGGGGTTGCCGAAAAAGTATACGTACGTAATGGCACCAGAGTCTGTGACGAGGTTGATCGCTGTCTGATTTCAAAAGGCTGGAAAAAGGGCTGGTAGGGCTGATACCAATTTGCATTCAAAAGCAGACCGAGGCGTCGACAAGGAGCCGACCCTCCCTACTGGAGGACAGGCGCAGGCGTACGCTACAGTACGTCGAGGAAAGCGACGAGGATACCCACAGGGGGCACAGGTACAACGAAGGTATGCAAATGAAGGCAACTTGGTATGACCTGCCCTCCACTCATTGTGCCACATTCTGAGTTAAACTGCCTCCTGTTTGCAATGCCAACATTTGCAATCTATGATCAAGGTCAAGAGTATCATTGAGCTTCGCTGAACTCACTGGCAAGTATAATGACGCAGATGGGCGCGGGGTCTCCCGCCGACGTGCATCCGGCACCCATAACCATGTAATTTGCATCCATGAAATATGGCTGAGGCTGCTGCTCCGTCGCAGAACTATTCTTCGTGAGTTCCGCCACTGCGACACCCGCGGGGTAACCATGGCTGTCCACTTCAGCAACGCTACCTTTCCATGTGCCAAACTTCCGTACTCGCTCGAAAAGACGGTTACGCTCCTCTTCTTTCGTAAGATCCGGCTTTTTTGAACGGGCCAGCTCTTCGGCTCGCTCTTTGGCAGCGAATGAAAGTCCCATTGATGTTTTGAGCGGCTGGAGCCTGCCTGCCTTCCTCGCTTTGTTAACAGCCTCAAGTATTTCTATCTCACTTGATGAAAGGAAAGAAAGGTTTCTTACTCCTTCGTTAAGAGGCAGGTAGGCCGTTTTGTTCCCGATAGGACTGGCTGCAGCAGCATATCCCGCAATGGTTACAGCGCCCAGAAAAAGAATGATGCACAGACAATACTTGTTACTCATATGCTGCCCTCCTGTTTTCATGCCGGACTTTTTCCCTTACCTTATGTTAACAATGATATCCACGAATCTTGCCGGTGTCAAGGGCGCCTGTAGTTTTATCCGTTTCAGGAATCTATATTTTTCCACTGGAGCCGGAGCAGCAATCCTCCCCATAGAAATGAAGCGAGCATTAATAATATCCCGAACCAATGCGATGTATTGGCTATAAAATGATCGAGTTTTAGTAAGCCAAGTGTTCCAAGGATATTATTCCAGTCATGGAAACCGGGAACATCCTGGCCTGTTACGCCTCCGAGAAGCATCAGTGCCTGGGCACGGGCATCGTTTATATAGGGCGCGCAATCAACAAAGTTCTGACCGATCCACCATAGAGAAATTGAGGCGCCGAATACATCATTCTGTTTTAAAAAAGCTCCCATGCAGATTACAGGGATAAGAATTTGGAAGAGGCTTCCGCCAAGGACAGTTATAAAATCACCGAATGGGGAAAGGATAATGTGCCCGGCTTCGTGGAAGGGAAGGCTTACGCAATGGAGAAATGATTCGCCGGCATAATTACTGGCTACTGAATGGGTAATATATTTAAAACCCCAGATAATGGTAATGAGAAAAACAAAAGCCCGACCGGCAAATACGAAGGGGTTGATCTTTTCTCCAACGGAAAAAAGGAAATCCTTAAGGGTTGCAGCATCTGATTCGCCAATGTCTTTTCGTTTCTTTGACTGTGCCCTGTTGCTTTCCGGTTCATTTTCTTTTCCGGCAGCGGCAATATAATCAATCAGGGTTTCGTATGCCCAGTTTATTTCTTTGAGCCTTTCCCACCCATCTTCTTTTGTACTCAATTCATTCTTGATTTTTTGGAAGGCTTCTTCAATCTCTTCTCTGGACGCCTCCGGTGAAAGGCTGAGTATCTGATAGCAGTTTTTTATCAAATCATTCATGTCGGAACCTGTTAAATATTATCAGTACAAACCAGGGACAAGGTTATTCCAATTCTAAATCAAAGATGCAATGAACTACCCCGCTTGCAACTAGCGGGGCAATCAAGGCGGCAAGGAAGAAGCGACGTAGGCGTGCTACCAGCACGTCGAGGAAACTGATGACGAAGCCAACGAAGATAGCGCTTTGATTCAGGATTGAAATTAATCATGGGCTTCGGTCCAGTTTCTACCCTTGCCGAGCGATACTTTCAACGGTACGGCAAGGCTGATTACGTGCTCCATTTCATGCCTTACAAGGTTCTCCATGTCAATAAGCTCATCTTGCTTCACTTCAAAAACAAGCTCATCGTGGATTTGCATAATTAGCCTTGAAGCAAGGCTGTTCTCTTTGATCCTTCCATGAATATTCACCATTGCCATCTTGATGATATCCGCTGCCGTACCCTGGATCGGCGTATTCATGGCAGTCCTTTCGCCGAATTGTCTTACTGCCGCGTCACGATTATTGATCTCCGGTATATAACGGACCCTTCCAAGAAGCGTTCTTACAAAACCCCTTGCGCGTGTTTCTTCAAGCACTGATTCAATATAGGCTTTTACACCTTTATATTTTACAAAGTACTCGTCTATATAATTCTGGGCGTCTCTTTGTGAGACCCCGAGTTCTTTTGAAAGTCCGAAGCTGCTCATGCCGTAAATTATGCCGAAATTTATCACCTTTGCAACCCTTCGCATTTCTTGCGTAACATCACCTGCCTGTACCCCGAAAACCTCACGCGCCACATTTGTATGTATATCTTCATCCTTCAAAAAGGCATCTGTAAGAAGCTCATCCTTTGAGATATGGGCAAGAACCCGAAGCTCTATCTGCGAATAATCCGAGGAAAGAAGCACAAAACCCTCTTCCGGCACAAAGGCTTCGCGTATTTTCCTTCCTTCCTCGCCCCGTATGGGGATATTCTGGAGGTTCGGATCGCTGCTGCTTAACCTGCCTGTGGCAACGACCATCTGGTTAAAAGAAGCGTGGATTCTTCCTGTACGAGGGCTTATAAGTGTGGGCAGGACATCAATATAGGTATTTTTCAGTTTGGTAAGAGTCCTGTATTCGAGGATCTCCTTTGGCAGCGGGTGAACCAGAGAGAGTTTCTCGAGAACCTCTATGTCTGTTGAATAGCCTGTCTTTGTTTTTTTACCTGGGGTGAGCTGTAATTTTTCAAAAAGTATGCGGGACAGTTGCTGTGGAGAATTAATGTTAAAAGGTTCGCCTGAAAGGCTGAAAATCTCCTTCATAATGCTTGTAAGCCTTTTGTCAAAATCCCTTGAAAGCTCGGCAAGCATCTTCCGGTCGATTTTTACACCGGCATTCTCCATACAGGCAAGGACTTCTACAAGGGGTATTTCTACGGTATGAAAGAGGGTTGTCAATCCCAGCTCTTCCATTTTCTCAGTCAGCATGTCTTTTAGTTCAAAGAGATATTGAACGGTTTCTATAAGGGTGTGTTTTACGTCGCCGGAAGATACATCTGCATCGATATACTCCTCCATTACAGCGCCGATTCCATAATCTTTTCTCAAGGGATTGAGCAAATATGATGCAAGCATGGTATCGAAAAACCGGTGAAAGGTAAAAGGCAGAAGATGAAGTGTAAAAGGATTTAATACTTCGGTTTTATTTAATAAAAAAAGTAAAATAGGTTTGATATTGTGGACTAAAATCTCTTCCGCGCTGCCCATAATGTCAACCAGTTCATCCTCATCTCTGGAAAAATACACGCCTTCATTGTCAAATGCGGCAAATCCCTCCAGATAAATATCATAGGGGCTTTTACCCTGGAAGCTCGCAACGATTGCCACATGCTTCCTCTTTAAACGGGAAAGTTCTACTATTTCCTGCGATGTTTTTTTCTTTGTATTGCCTGCCTCAATCTCTCTGTAAAGCGACGTAAACTCAAGCTCCCGGTAAATCCTCCTTAAGGCATTGGAATTCTCTTCCTTTTGAACCAGATGTTCAACTTCCTTGCCGATAGGGACGTCTCTTATGATCGTCGCAAGTTCTTTGCTCATAAAAGCCAGGTCTTTGCCCACAACAAGCTTTTCTTTTACAGATGCCTTTTTCACTTCTTCGAGGCGTTCATAAATCTCTTCGATTGACCCGATGCCGGCTATGAGTTCTTTTGCCGTTTTTTCACCAACACCGGGCACCCCCGGTATATTGTCCGAAGCGTCACCGCATAATGCGAGGTAATCTGTCATAAGGGAGGGCTTAACGCCGAATTTTTCCATTACTTCCTGCTCCCCGATTAACAGGTTCTTCATCGTATCGCGTATAAAGACCCTGTCCGATACAAGCTGCATCATATCTTTGTCGCCTGTAACAATATATATCTGCGCATTTTCTTCCCTGAACTTTTCTGTTATGGTGCCTATAATATCGTCGGCCTCAAACCCGGCTTGTTCCAGTACCGGTATGCCCATCGCCTCCATAACCATCTTTACATAGGGAATCTGGACGGAAAGGTTGTCCGGCATGGGGGGTCTCTGCGCTTTATATGCCTTTGAGATTTCTTCGCGAAAGGACGGTGCCCTTGAGTCAAATACAACAATGAGGGTATCAGGTTTTTCCTCATTCAGAAGTTTTTTCAGCATACTGATAAAGGCATAGGTTGTGTTAGTCGGCACGCCCTTTGAGTTGGACATATATGGTGTAGCATGAAAGGCCCTGTACAAATAGGAATGTCCGTCAATCAGGAATATTCTTCGGGCAGTCCCGGTTTCCCGGGTTTGAGTTAAAAGTTCCGATTCTTCAACCATCAATATCTTCCTTTATCTTTTCTCTATCTATTCTCAACAGCGGATTATTATACCGGAAAAAAAGTTTTTATCTTAAATACCTTTTTTTCAGGGAACCGGTAAATTTTGATTGCGTATTTCTTCTCCATGTCTGCAAGAAAACCTTCAATCTCATCGCTTGTTTTCGCGGCAATGGTAAACCAGATATTCAAATCTCCTTCCCTCTCGTAGTTATGTGTAACGCCGCTGTGTTTATTTATTTCATCTACAAAATCCATGATTATTTCTTCATCTACATGAACCCCGCAAAGAACGCTGGCGTATTTGAGTTTTTTACGTTCAAGAATCGGACCTATTCTTCTTATATAACCGTCGCTTTTCAATCTTTTGACCCTTTCGATTACTTCCTTTTCATCCAGGCCGACAAGCTTACCAATCTCGGCAAAAGGATTTTGAGCTACAGGAAATTCCTCCTGCATTGTATTCAATATCTTTTTATCAAATTCATCCATTGTCGTTTTTTACCTTTTTATTTTTATACCAGTTTGTGCCTGAAAAGTAACGATAAAAGGGGAATGAAGATGATCTTGTGTCTCCTGAGGAATTAGGAGTGCAGCAGTCTGATACCAAGTTGCCTTCATTCGCATACCTTCGTTGTCTCCTCGTCGCTTTCCTCGACGTACTACAGCGTACGCCTACGTCGGCTCCTCGTCGACGCCTCGGTCTGCTTTTGAATGCAACTTGGTATGAGTTGCATGCTTCTTACCATCCGAATTTATGTGTAATATATGAACTTACCCTGGATACGCTATATTTCAAGACGGTCTTGGATATAACTCTGAAGGATGGGCAAGTGGTTAAGATAATGTGAGGGAAATGAAAAATATCACATGACAATTATCTTATTCCATATTAGCTTAATATTTATTATTTTCTTAATTAATCCGGCATTTTTTCTGTATTTTATATTGACAAATACATGGTATTAAAAATATAATTGTGAAAATAATAACAAATCCTCAAAAACCGACTGGAGGCAATGAATGAGACCATATTTTGAAAAGATGCAGGACTGGGGCAAACCAGTTAAGGTCAATGCGGCAAACGCAGAACAGATTAAGAAAGTTGAGCAGGAAATAGCGGCACTCGTCGAAGAAAAGAAGAAAGCAGGCCTTCCAAAAGAAACTTTGAACAAAAGAGGCGAATGGACAGTTCATCAGAGGCTTGAATATATCCTTGATCCGGGCACATGGGCACCTCTCCACATGCTTTATGATCCAATGGATGAAGAATCCGGGACAACAGGCGTTGTAGACGGTCTTGGAAGAATAAACGGAAGATGGTGTGTAATTATCGGTTTCGACAATAAGGTCATGGCCGGTGCATGGATTGCAGGTCAGGCTGACAATATTCTTAGAGTAACAGACATTGCAAAAAGACTTAATTGCCCCCTCGTATGGCTGGTAAACTGCAGTGGTGTTAAGCTCACTGAGCAGGAAAAGGTTTATGCCAACAGGCGCGGTAATGGCACAACATTCTTCAGACATGCTGAACTTAATAAACTTGGCATTCCTGTCCTTGCCGTTATTTATGGAACCAACCCGGCAGGCGGCGGCTATCAGGGTATTTCCCCGACATTACTTCTTGCACATAAAGACTGCAACATCGCAGTAGGCGGTGCAGGTATCGTCAGCGGCATGGCACCGAAGGGATATTTTGATGAAGCTATGGCAGAGCAGCTTATCGATGCAACAAGGAAATTCAAGTCAATACCACCGGGCAGAGTTGAGATACACTATGATCATACAGGATTTTTTAAAGAAGTTCATCCGACTGAAGAAAGCCTTCTTGACTCTCTCAAATCATGGGTAGTGAAACTTCCTGCCTACGACGCAAGTTTCTTCAGGGTAGCAGCACCGGCAGAACCAAAATTCCCGGCAGAAGATCTGTATAACATCTTAGCCTTCAACCAGAAGATGGTATATGACGCAGAACAGTTTATGGCAAGACTCGTTGACGGAAGTGAACATATGGAATTCAGGCCTGATTATGGCTTTGAACTTTACACAGGTCTTGTAAAGATAGATGGTTTTCTTATCGGTATTGTAGCAAACAGACAGGGCATGCTTCCTAAGGGCTATCCGAAGTATGCACCATATCCGGGTATCGGCGGCAAGTTCTACCGCGAAGGACTTATCAAAATTAATGAGTTTGTTACTCTATGCGGCAGAGACAGAATCCCCATGGTCTGGCTCCAGGATACATCAGGAATTGATGTCGGCGATATCGCTGAAAAGGCAGAACTCCTCGGTCTTGGTCAGGCTCTTATTTATTCTATCGAACAGAGCGGTCTTCCTATGATGACAGTTATATTGAGAAAAGGCACAGCAGCAGCCCACTATATTATGGCAGGACCTCAGGCCAACAACAATAACGCCTTTACTCTCGGCGTGGCAACAACAGAAATCTACGTTATGCACGGTGAAACAGCAGCAGCAGCAAGTTTTGCAAGAAGGCTTGTAAAAGAGAAAGATGCAGGCAAACCTCTTGCGCCGGTCATTGAATCAATGAATAAAACCGTACAGGAATATGTAGACAAATCAAGACCATCATACTGCGCAAAAACAGGTATGGTTGACGAAGTAGTTAGTCTGCCGGCATTGAGAACTTATCTTGTTGCATTCGCAAATTGCTGCTATCAGAATCCGGTATCAATCACACCGCAGCACCAGATGATTTTACCAAGAATTATCAAAGGTTAAAACTTAACAGCACAAATGAAAACAGGGTGGATTATTTATCCACCCTGTTTTTTTATAATCCAGTTAACCATTTTTGTTATACATGTTGACAGCCACGTATTACAGTGATATAAATCTTTATTATGCAACAACACGAGCTTAGCCATAAAGGTTTGGACCTCGTGATGATTACAATCAATAATTATGCCGTATCATACTCAAAAGCACACCGCGCTTTTATGGATAACCCGCGCGTTAGCTAAAGATATGCGCTGAGGTTTAATTGCGAGGGCAGTTTCGAGCAACATGAAGGGAAGTCGGCATAAAATATTAAAAAAGACGGGTATCGGGCAATGCGCAAAAGAATCTACGAAATATTAGAATATTTTAAGGAAACAGGCAATTACAGGTCATTAAAATATGTAAAGCCCCTCTCTGCCGTAAAGATACTTTACAATTCAAAGGAGTATCTCAACCTTTGTTCGAATAGCTATCTTTCTTTGCACGTCCATCCTGATGTTGTTGATGCTGCCAGGGGATCTATCGATAAATACGGCGCAGGCATATGTTCCTCGCGGAGCGTATCAGGCAGTATAGATCTGTGTAAAACGCTTGAAAATGAAATTGCAGGATATAAAGGGTATAAAAGCGGGCTTATTTTTTCAAACGGTTATATGGCTAATATCGGAATAGTTTCTACAATCACACAGGAAGGGGATGTAATCTTCACCGACGAATTGAACCATTCAAGCCTCATAGACAGTACCAGGCTTTCACGTGCGAAAAAAGTAATATACCGGCACGGAGATGCGAACGACCTTGAAAAGAAACTGAAGAAGGATAAAACCCGCGGTAAAAAATTTATACTTACAGAAACAATTTTCAGCATGGACGGTGATGTTGCTCCCTTAAAGGAGTTATATCAGCTTAAAGAAAAGTATGGGGCGCATATGATGCTCGACGATGCGCACGGAACCGGCATTTTTGGTGAGAAGGGAACCGGAGTTGAAGAGTTATTCGGCTTATCGGGAAAAATGGATACGCATATGGCAACTTTCGGCAAGGCGCTTGGTTCATTCGGTGCTTTTGCACTGGCTGATCCCGTTGTTGTAGAGTACCTCATAAACAGAGCCCGGACGTTTATGTATACTACCGCATTACCTATGTCATCATTGGCTGCATCCCTTGCAGCTTTAAATCTTATTAAGAACAACACATCTTTTAAAGATGAATTATGGCAAAACATCGACTATATGAGGAAAAATCTCCTTCAGGCCGGTTTTGATTTAAAAAACAGTACAGGTCCTATTGTACCTATAGTTGTCGGTGAAGATAAAAAAGCAGTAAAAATGCAGGATTTCCTTATGAAAAAAGGGCTGTTTCTGCAGGCAATACGTCCGCCTACTGTGCCGGAGGGAGCCTCCAGGCTGAGGCTGACCATTGTGAGGGGTTTTACCAGGGAAGATATGGATTATGCCATAGAGACCCTTATTGACGCAGGAAAAAAAGCGGGGCTTATATAATTATATAAAACGCAGGGTGTAGCTTTTGCTTTTAGCCCCTGTATTTTTGACGGAGGTATTGTGTACGACAGAGAACAACTGACAGAATGGGACAAAAAGTACATCTGGCATCCTTTTACCCAGATGAAAGACTATATGGACATGCATCCGCTCGTAATAGAGAAGGGTGAAGGGTGCTATCTGATTGATATTGATGGTAATAAATACATTGACGGCGTATCCTCTCTATGGGTGATTGTCCATGGACACGGCAAAAAGGAGCTGGTAGAGGCAATCAAAGAACAGGCAGGAACATTGTGCCATTCAACCTTGCTGGGCATTGCCAACGCCCCGTCCATTATACTCGCAAAAACACTCATAGATATTTCTCCAAAAAGCCTGTCCAAAGTTTTTTACTCCGATAACGGTTCAACATCCGTTGAGATTGCCCTGAAGATGGCATACCAGTACTGGCAGCAAAAAGGGGAAAAAAACAGGAAACGGTTTATATCATTTACCAACGGGTATCATGGCGATACAATCGGTGCTGTAAGTATAGGCGGTATTGACCTTTTTCACAAGGTCTACGGGCCTTTACTTTTTAAAACCTACAAATCTCCCGCGCCTTATTGTTACAGATGTCCTTTGAAACTTGAAAAGGAATCGTGCGGGATGGCCTGCGTTCAACGGTTTGAGGAAGTTGTCAGGAAATATAAAAATGAAACCTGTGCCGTGGTTATTGAGCCTATTGTTCAGGGGGCTGCCGGTATTATTGTCCAGCCTGAAGGTTTTCTTTCTGCAATTTATAAAATAGCCAAAGAAAACGGGTTGTTGTTCATCGCCGACGAAGTGGCTACCGGTTTCGGAAGAACCGGCTCGATGTTTGCCTGTGAAAAAGAAAAAGTTGAACCTGATTTTCTATGCATTGCCAAAGGCGTTACCGGTGGATACCTCCCGCTTGCCGCAACCTTGACAACTGATGAGGTTTTCAACGGCTTCCTCGGTCAATTCGAAGACTTCAAAACATTTTTTCATGGACATACATACACAGGGAATCCCGTTGCATGTAATGTAGCAATAGCAAATCTTAATCTGTACAAAAAAGAAAATACAATTGAAACCTTGCAAACAAAGATAGCCCTGTTGAGTAAGGAATTGCAAAAGTTTCACAACCTAACCCATGTCGGAGAAATACGCCAGGGTGGTTTTATGGTAGGCATAGAACTTGTGAAGAACAAAAAGACAAAAAGACCTTTTCAGCCGAAAGAAAAAATAGGTCACAGGGTAATTATGGAAGCAAGAAAGAGAGGCGTTATTATCCGCCCTCTGGGCGATGTAATCGTTCTTATGCCCCCTCTCGCCATTGAAGAAAGCACGCTTCAGGAACTTGTTAATGTTACATACGAAAGCATAAAAACTGTGACAGGCGCATAATCAGTTACCTGCCCGGATGTTAAGTATATCCCCATCCTGCACAATGTAGGTCTTGCCCTCAAGCCGCCAGACACCGGCTTTTTTACATCCCGCAAAGCCTCCGTGAAGAATGAAATCATTGTAAGATACAGTCTCTGCGCGAATAAATTTTTGTGAGAGATCGGTGTGGATTACCCCGGCAGCTTCCTGGGCATTCATCCCGTTTTTTATCGGCCAGGCACGGCATTCATCGTCTCCTACTGTTAAAAAGGAGATAAGGCCCAGTGTTTCAAAGGCAAGCCTTATAATACGCCCTGCCACCGATTCCTTGATGCCATATTCTGCCATAAAAACTTCTTTCTCCTCAGAGGCCATGACCGCAAAGTCCGCTTCGAGTTTTGCACATGCTGTTATTATCGGTATATGTGACGGGATAGTTTTTCTGATGTCATTTATAATCGATTCGGAAGAAGACAGGTTCTCCTCATCACAGTTTATAACAGCCATCATCGGTTTTTGAGAGAGGAACTGAAAGCCCCTGAGTTCTTTTCCGTGTTCTTTAAGGGAGGCAAGCGTAGCAAGAGGCTTGTCAGAATTCAGATGGTCGAGACATTCAACAAGCAGGGCCTCTTCCTGAGCAAGAGCGTTACTTTCTTTTTTACCCTGTTGCTTGCGCATTCTCTCCAGGCGGTTTTCAATCTGCAGGATATCCGCAAAGATAAACTCATTAAAGATCGTGAAGAATTCGCCTGTAAGGTTTATGTCTTCTCCATTGTCAAAATTTCGAAGCACAAGGAGGAAGGCGTCGCTGTTACGCATTTCCCTGAGGGTTTTCGCGCTTATCGTTTCGCTCCTTACATTCCCCTCTTCGATGGCAACAGTGTCAGACAAGGCTATACGTGCGTATATCGTTTTCTTGGGTTTAAAAATTTCTGTTAATTTGTCTACACGCTCGTCAGGGACGTCGATGACTGCAACAGCATCCGAGTTGGGCTTGCTTTCCAAGGCGATACCGCTCAGTGCCTGAAAGAGCATTGTCTTGCCGCATCCTGTGCTGCCTATGACTGAAATATTCATTTTCTCCTCTCATTGCCAATCGGAACAGGCCGTAGATGCCGATGCGGGATTAATTCCCTGGCTGTTTTATAATTTACAATTGATATTATACTTAAATAAAACATACATGACAAGGATTTGTCCTGCAGGAGATCCAGGGCTTTTTCTTCCCCGGAACCAACAGAGCTATTCCTCCTCACACATAAAAGAAAAAGAGGTAATGTCTAAAATAAAGATTTGTTTCCATAGTCTTTGTTTTTAAAAGTCAATTCGCGTAAAATGTTTTCTGTATTGGCTTTGCGGCTATTATTTATATTTGCGTCCACTGTGGACGCAAATATCTTGAAAAGGTGATCTAAAGTTTAAAATAATAAATTTTGATTCCTTAACAGCCCGCCGCAATCCATTAAATTACTTATTTTGTCAGGTTCCTTTCCATGGTTATACCAAACTCATTTGCTTCGAGGATTGCCGCCTTAAGAAAACTGTGCGTTATTTCGAAAGGTTCATATTGCATAAAGTATACATTCAGGCTGTGCTCAATGATGTTATTCAGTTCGGACTCTTGCTGTAACGGGTCAAAGCCCAACTGAGCCAGATGCAGTGGCAGGCCAACATCTTTGAAAAATCGGGCTGCCTGTTCTGCTTCATCCATCCGTTTTTCCATGATGAGTTGTGCCATAACGCCGATTGCCACCAATTCTCCATGAAGACAGTTTGCGTGCAAATCGTTGCAGGCTGTCAATCCCTGCGCCACACCGTGCGCCCCTGCAAGTCCGCCGCTTTCGAATCCGAGCCCGCTGAGAAGAATATTTGCCTCCACAATATAGGTAAGGGCCTCGCCAACCCGCTGGTTCCTGACCTCGTCCAGTGCCGCAGTGCCGTGATCAAGAAGCAGATCACGGCACTGGCGGGCAATAGCCAGGGCTGCCATAGTTGGTCTGGCGCCTCTTGCGGTTCGGGCTTCCGCATTTTCCATACAGCAACGCGCTTCATAGAATGTGGAAAAAGCATCTCCCATACCTGCCACTATATATCGCGGCGGAGCAGCGGCAACAATATCAAGATCAACCAAAACCATCAGGGGGTTGGTTGCCCTGAATTCCACATTGGAAAAAACCCCTTTCTCGTCGTATATAACCGAATGTGCTGCTGTCGGTGCGTCTGTCGAAGCTGTTGTAGGAACTGTAATAACAGGCACGTCGAGCCTTGACGCTGCCATTCTTGCGGTATCAAGACACTTGCCTCCGCCGATGCCAATGAGGACATTTACTTCAGAGCCCGGGCTTTCAAAAAAGGCCGTCACTCTTTCTACTTCCCTCAGAGTCGATTCACCCTGAAAGATTGTCTTTTTTACTTTAAAATCAGCGGCTTTCAGGCTCTTATCAACGATATTGCCAAGAACAAGATCACGGCCTGGAGTAATGAGAACGCCTGCGCAGCCCGAAATGCATAGAGATAAATACTCTCCAAGAAAATTTATAACACCTTGTCCCTGAATATATTGAGAGGGAGATATAAAAAGCTGTATAGGCTTTTTATTGTCAGGGAGCTTTTGATATGTCACATTAGGGTCTAACATGCCTGTATTTTTCATCTATTTTCCTCCTGGTGAATTTTACTTCTCCTCTGATAAAAATACAACAAATACCACCACATGGTTCTCCGTCCTGCTCTTTCTTCTTCAATATCATTACCTTCATCAATACTTTTCCACATCAATTTGTTCATAAGCTGTTTAATAGTGGTGAAATATGATATGCAACATCTCAAAATCATTTGATTCCATACCGTATTGCCTATTTAAGTGGCATTATAAATCTCTTTGAAATTACAGGTATTATGATGTTGTCTTGCAAGATAAGCCCTTGATATCTCCAATTACATATTCTTTGAAATATCTGTATGTTACAGATGATCTTATTTTCACATTGTATACTATAGCGTTATATAAGGGTTTATAGAGTGGCAAAAAAGAGGTGTGAAATGAGGGTTAAATCAGATGAAAATTCAATGTACAATGTATGCCTGTGCTCCTTCAGTACTTCTATTAATAAACATTGATAGGGCGGAGTTTCTCTGTTACGTTAAAAATGGTGAATGAGAAAATAGGGAATCAGAGTATTTCATCCATCAAGGTGTTCTTTAAAACAGCCTTTGCTACCAGATCACTTTTTACTTTATAGGTGCCGTTTTGTATCGCTTCCTTTATGCTATTAACTTTATCCTCCCTTATTGAAGGTGCTGCATTAGCCTTTGCAACAAGCTTATCTATATCCATATTTTTGCCTGATAGTTCTATCTTATCGGGCATATCCACATTTTTTTTTTCAATCGCTGTCTCTTTCGGTGATTTAGTTTGAGCAGATTTTGCAGCCGAATTGATAAGTGAGTTAGTATTTACATTTTTATCAATCCTCATAAAGCACCTCCTTCTTTGCTAGTATGGGAATATTCTATTAACTTTCTTTGCAACTTCTAATTCCAATTCTAAATCAAGGCGCTATCATCGTTGGCTTCGTCATCAGCTCCTCCGACGTACTATTACTGTACGCCTACGTCGCCTCTTCCTTGCCGCCTTGATATCATCCTTGATTTAGAATTGGAATGACTCCATCGCTCTGAACAATACTTTTGTCCAACTATTCCTAATATATCATCTTTTTTACTCATATTTTTTCAATCTTTCCGTCATTTGCTCACCTATCCTGTCAAACAACATCTTTTTCATGCCTGCTTCAGATATCATAATATGGTCTTCATGTATCACATTATCATTCACAGGTTCCTTTTCGACACCTTTTGCTTTAACCTTCATATTCTTCATGTAGGTTTTTATAACGCTGCTTACCTGGAAGTCTGATATCGTCATGGTATTCTCTTCCATCGTTATCGGATGAGTTGCAAAAAACTTAAGTTTATCCTCAATAAAAGTCAGAAAAAAGAAAGATATAATTCAACTACGTTCTTAGCCAATTCAAGTATACCTACCTATCTTGATGATACACACATGCCATTGCCCATAATAAGATAATTATAATAGACAATACGGCTGTTATTACCGGTTCCTTTAACTTTACGAAGGGGGCAGAGGAGAAGGATGCAGAGAATCTCTTAATTATCAAAGATAAGGTGCTTGCAGGGATTTATATTGATAACTGGCTTATACCAAGTCGCTGTCAAACATTATAAGTCTGATTTGCCGGGCATAATACTAAGTAAGCTTTCAAATATTCATTGTTTATTTTTTGAAAGCATCTTGGTATTAAACACAAACAGCATTCAGAACAATATCAAGCAAGATATTAAAATGGCATAAAAAAAGATCATAAAAAAGGGTTTTGTGAGATGGACATAATAGAAGAAGGTAAAATCTATGCTTTGTTCTATTATGACAAGGATAAATTGGCAGGGAAACTCCATATTAAAAAGACAATAGAGAACTGGGTGGAGGCGAACAAATAGAATTGATATAAATATTATATTCTTTTCATTGTCATCAGTAAGGAGATATTGTATAGCTTCCTGTAGCCAACAAGATCAATTTTCTTCAAAATATCGGATATTTTATGCGGAAATCAATAATTATACTCTTGTATAACCAAATAAATTAAGTGAGAATAGAGAAATAGCACGGGGCAGAAAAGTAAATAATCAAATACAATACCTTTTGAAAGGACGGCCATCCATGAAAGAAATCGTTGGTAAGAAAACATTTACAATACAGTGCATGATCTTTATTTGGGTTGTTTTCACCATCCTTACTTGTTGTGTAACATTTTCCCTGGCGATTGATACTATTTATTATCGCTATACCAATCCAAGGCCTGCAAATACCACCGGAGATTGTTATCTGGAAATATATGAAACGGGCTCAAAAGTGACGGGAAGATTGGTGGACACAAGAGTCGGGGATCAAAAACCAATGAATACCAACATTACATTTAACGGTATTATGACAGGCAAATGGGAGGCAGGTAAATGGCTTGGTGAGAGCGACCTAAACAACGGACGGATTATTGGAACCTGGTCAGGACGGAACCCCCAACACAACAAGGATATGGACCGCTTGGAGACATATGCAACCAACGGGAGAATAGAAATCTTTATGGGTAGTTCCGTGGGTTCAGGAACCCTCCGTGTGCTGATGGGTGCCGATGTCTACGAATACAATTTCAGGATGCAAGGGAGGGTGAGTACGATAATGTCTCCTCCTAAAGATCCCATGCCGAAGCCCAAACCGCAGATATCCGATGGAACGCTCCAGTTACCTCCCCCTGTTACGCAGGCCCCAAAAACTGATTCAAAAGCCCGCTTCTCCAACATTTCAGGCCAGGTGGAAATTAGCAGGGATGGCGGCAAAACCTGGCAGTTCGTTAAACTGAACACGGTTATATATGTGGGTGACCATATTAAAACAGGTGAAGATTCGAAGTGTGTAATGGGATTTGCCGACCTGTCGACGTTTGTGCTGAATCCGGAATCAGAGGTTGTTGTCAGCGCCCCACCGGAAAAAGACTCAAAATTGGAGCTGGTCTACGGGAAAATTATGGTGAACATAAAGAAGATGTTGAAGGACGGCAGCATGGAAGTCAATATGAGTCAAGCGGTCTGTGGTATCAAAGGAACAATTTTTGAAGCTTCTCATGATCGAAAGACAGGTATTGAACGTGTCAGTGTGACCGAGGGAAGGGTCGAAGTAAGGCATAAGCGCACAGGGAAAAGAGTACTTGTAGGTTCCGGCCAAGCGGTGCGGATCACGAGTGAAGGTATCTTTTTGGAAGGTGTCGGAACCCCAGGGGCCAGCCAAACCGGCGGATCTCAGGCAGGCGAACTCTCTACGCCGGCAGGGGCCAAATATGTTGGGTGTTATAAGGACACAGGGGACAGAGATTTAGCAGGATATTCCATTGCGCAAAATAACATGACAACGAAACTGTGTGTCTCCATATGCAGCCAGAAAGGATTTGCATATTCTGCTACACAATTCGGCTCGTATTGTTTTTGTGGCAATAAATATGGCAAGCATGGAACGGCACAGAATTGTAATATGAAATGTGCGGGCAACAGCAGCTTGATATGCGGAGGGGATGGCGCTAACAGCGTTTATGATCTAAGCAGCCAACAACCTGCTAAACCTATCAGTCAACCAGTCAGAGAATCTCAGATTGGGCAGCAGGCTCAAGCTAAAGCTAAAGCAGCCCAACTTTGGAACGAAGGGTCTGCTCTATATAGACAGAATAGAATCAGCGATGCGCTGATCAAGCTCAAGGAGAGTCTGAAGTACCAGAGCACTCCAGAAAAGATCAATACCATACAGAATATAGAAGCTCAACAGGCTAAGTCAAAAGTGGATCAGCCTGCTGCTCAAACGCCATCAAAATGCGTCGTGCAGTATGGCGCAGATGGAAAATACAATAGAAGAGAATTTGCGGCTGGTACGAGCGTAGGATGTAATAATGGTACTTTTGGTGACCCGGCCTATGGTATTGCCAAAAAGTGTTATATAGGACCTGAAGTCAAAGCTTCTGAAAATGAATCCTTTATTGTACCCAACACTTGTCATATAGGCAATTAATCAGTGGCACAGACTGTTCGTACATACACTTTCCAAGTATCGACTGGAGAACAAATACTCTCTGGATTGACCGGAAAGGAAGAGGGATCGTAGGTATTGAACCTGACGCTCATAAGATCACAGGATTTTCTTTTATGGACAAACGAAGTTTTTCAATAAACGGCATATGGTATATGAATCCGTCAATGCCGTTTTTATGGCACAAAAGGGAATGGCTGATTACGGTTTACCGTGCAGGTGGGCAATTTCCATTTGGTGTAGCAGGCTCCGGATTGGCAATTGAAAAGGAAGCCCGTGAAATCGCTGAAAAAGCCTATTCGCTTTTAAGAGCTCATCCAAATTCTTGGTTATAATAGTACCATTTTATATCAAATACAAAACCTCTTCCTAAGATTCACACAATGGGACAAGTACTTCACAAGCAACAGCTAACAGTACAGTGTTCGGAAAATTTAGCATTCTCATATAAATTGTTTATGCTTTATTTTTGCCATTGAAGACAATGAGGTCCACTCCTTTACTATTCGTAATCCACGATCAAAGTCAAAAAACCCTATACTTGCTTTGCAGGTGATAAAAATAATTATCCCAGTAAGGGCAAAGAAGCACATTTTAACCGGTAATCTTTGCCTCTGCGAAACCACGCAGTTTGCAGCCTTGTAGATGTTAAAAATAGTTATCTCGGCGAGAACAGGACAACGCGTTTTTATGCATAATCCTTGCCTTTGGGAAACTGTGAAGCTTGCTCCCTGAGGGTTTACAATAACAGTCGCCGAAGGCTCACGCTCTTATATCTGCGGTCTTGGTTTATTGTCCGGTTTTTTTACAATTACAGTTTCCGGGGCTTTCTGAAACTGCTCTTCCATGAAAGAGACTAAAACACGCAATTCATCAAGGAATGTCTTGATATCTGATTTTGCGTACATCCCTGTCTTTTTCTCAAAATATGATTTAGCGTTTTGCAGGACGGCAACTTTCTTTTTAATAGGCATAGGTTTAGATGTTGATTTCCCCCCGACTAAGACACCCGAGGGCAGGCCCCCGACTAAGACACCCGAGGGCAGGTGTTTGGCTTTCTTGTACGCGGTAAGCATTTTTTCTAATTTTGCATTGGTAACAGGAGTCTTTATTATTTCATCGAAGATGGTAAAGAAGTCAGGACTTCCGAGGTTAGCTGAGAAGATATATCCCTGAGAAACAGGCAGAGTTCCACTTGAAATTGTGGTCTGAATCTTGGGAACCAGTTTTAGAAGTGATATTGTGTTGTACAGCGTCTTTGTTGACTTTGCGGAGATTTTCAAAATCTCCGAAACTGTTTCGGAGAACCCCTCCGTAGCATATTTAGAACCCCTGTCGTAATTTACCAGCTCACTCATCACCCCATCCAAATTATAGTTTTTGTCAGGATGTTTTGCCTGAATGAAGGCTAATTCCAATTCTAAATCAAGGATGAAATCAAGGCGGCAAGGAAGAGGCGACGTAGGCGTACGATAATAGTACGTCGGAGGAGCCGATGACGAAGCCAACGATGATAGCGCCTTGATTTAGAATTGGAATAACATACCCTTTGCCTGATCTATAGGATTTAAATCCTCCCTCTGGAGGTTTTCTGATAACTGGAAGGCCAATATTTCATCCTTCTGTGTAATAGCATTAACGATTCTTGCCGGTATTATTTCCAGTCCTGCCTTATATGCCGCATGATACCGTCTTTCCCCGCAGAGGAGAAGGTATTTATCATCCTTTGGTGTTACAAGAACAGGCTCCAATACACCTCTGTCTTTGATTGATAACACAAGAGCTTTAAAGGACTCGCTTTCCGTATTGATGCCCGATCTAATTTGTTCTTCAACAATAATGCTTTCTAATGGGAGATACATGAATTCCTGACTTTCCGCTGTTTTCTTTGTCGCCATTTTAATCCTCCTATTTTTGTCTTAAGGTATTGTCTAAAATTTTTGACTCACTATGCTGTTTTATTGACATACGTTTTTTCTGTTTTTCTCCTGGTCGGTCAACGGCATGATTGGAATGTTTATCTTCGGCGCCCTGCTTCGCCTTGCAGTTCTCTTACGGTAATGCCAGTGAGTAGACGACGCATAAAATGAGGCAGACCATGAGGGCCGCTACTAAGAAGGATATGAAAATGATTCGGGATCAAAGCCCATGCATAGACTGTTGTTTTTGTTCCTTCAACAAGAGTGCCCAAACGCTCAATGAAATCCAATCTGTCCGTATCATCCCTGAATATGGAACTGCGTTCTATTCCTCTTGCTATGACATGGTGAACGGTACCATAAACATCAAAGCGTGCCTTGCGTGGCATCATCTTCCTCCACGAACTGAAGTATGTATCTCTGGCGGCAGCAAGTTAGTTGGGGGCTATCCCAACTCACTTATGCGTTTTTTATTTTTTCTCTACTATAAATATCCCCGGTGATGACCACCCCTGGATGGAAGGTTCGTACATACATTCCATCCTCGCCGGTTTTACGGTGAAATGTCCGGGCAATTCTGCTCTCATCGTATAAGCCAGTTCATACACCCTATCCTTGTTTATTTCCGTAAAGAAAAAAGCTACCCTGTCGTCCCATCTCTCGATACGGGAATAGGGCTTGTAATCGTCATAGATGGTCTGCTTCACAACTTCAAAACCAGAAGGCAGGAAATCTTCCAGTACAAGATACCGGTAATTGTCATTTGCCTTGAATTTTATTTTCACAAGCACTTCATCGCCAATCTTTATCATCTTTGTCGCTATTTCCTGGGGCACAAAATACTCATTATTGTTTATGTCCATCACACGTTTTGCCGCGTAGTAGGTTCGGGCAAGGCTCAATCCGTTATCAAGGGATTTCATACTTTTTTCTTCGGATCTGAAGATTGAGAAAAGCCCCCGCTTGAAGTAAATATTCCCCTTTAGCGTCACATCAAAAGAGGTGTCGGCTGCTGCTGTTCCCTTTGCTTCTATGCGGAAGAGGGGCTTGTCCGCGTTTTTCTTTATTTTTACCTTCTTTGTCAGAGACATAATATCCTTAAGGTTTAATGTATCATATTGAAAGAAAGCAATATTGTTATTGTTCAGGGTAAATGAAAGATTCCCCTTGCCTGAAATCCCGGCAGCTATTTCCTCTAAATATCTGCACATGGCAAAGAGTATCGTTGCCGTCTCTTTTGTTGAACGCCATCCGTCACCCCTTCCCCGTTTTGATAGTGAGTTCACGATTTTTGTCAACAACGGCGACTTATCTCCTGATTCCACCAGAGCGGAAAAAACATGGGCGGTCAGTTCAGCATGTCCTCCCTGCCAACTCCAGCAATATTCATTGGGCGCACTCCAGTACACGCCTTGCCCGTCGGCTTTCTGCATACCCTTTAACGTTGTAACAAGCCCGTCCATCTGCCTGTTTATTACTTCAATATCTTTTTTATCGATATCCTTGAGCTTTTTAGCTTCTGCAAGCGCCTTGATCGCAAAAGAGAGTTGATAGACATTCATATTTGCTTTTACGGCAGCTTCATTCATGAACCCTTTATTCCACTGTCCCCAGAGTGTGCTTACATACATTAGATAAGCTCTTTGGTCGTTGTCAACGGCAGCGCTCACCCCGATCATTTTTCCAACAGCTTCAAGCCCTCTTTTTACCCTGTCCTCATCTACGGCATAACCAAGTTTTTTAGCGATATAGAGGGCGTAAAGCGCGTACCCCGTCAGATACCCATCCCCGCTGTCCCCGGACCACCAGCCCCAGGTTCCGTCATTATTCTGCATGTCCTGAACCCTCTTTAATCCTACAGTCGCCTTGTCTGTGATATTATCGTCAGAAATCAGATGTTTCATGCCCTTCTGCTTAAGGAGAGAATTGAGGGCAAGAACAGGAAGGAATTTGTTGATTGTCTGCTCAACGCATCCGTAAGGATATTCGGACAGGAATTTCGATGCTTTGAGAAGTTTGTGCACAGGGCTCGGATTGACGGTGATAATAAGTTCATCGGGTTTGAACTCGAATTCTTCAGCTCTGGGCGGCTGTAATTCAACTGTCCGGTAATAGGACATGTCGCCTGTGCCGTAGAGGGTATAATCAGCCCCTGAATTGTAAACCGGCAAAGTAATTTTCAGAGCATCCTTTGCATTCACATCGGCTGTTGCCTGAAAGAAGAGTGGGATAGAATCTTTGTCTTCAGGCACATTTATCGTATAGAAGGTCCTCATTGAACCATATGCAGGCAGACTGATCTTCTTCTTTTCATCGGGATGCGCAACTTTGTCATTTGCTTTGAATTGGGCGATGACGGATTCAAAACCCCGGTCAGTGTTGTTGTTGATAATACCGATAAGGCCGATCATATCGCCTTTTGTGAAAAACCTTGGTTTTCCTATTCTGGCAATAAGGTCTTGAGAGACCAGTACCTCACTCTTTTTCTCCCCAACTCTTCCTGCCAAATCATGTCCGCGCGCAGTGAGCCGCCATGTGGTGAGATTGTCGGGCATATCAAAGGATAGAGCAGCTTCGCCTTTGTTATCCGTCCTTATATCAGCCTTCCAGAAGGCTGTATCAGCGAACTTTTCCCTGATCTTAACCTTTCCTTCTTTGCCTGCGCCAGCTAATATTGTAAAGGTGTATGAATAATTCGTGAGCACCCAGTTGGATATCTTCGAATAAAAGAAATCCCTCATGTTCGGGGTATGGTCAGGACGTATCTGATAGATAGCCTCATCGACCACGCCTAATGAAAGATCGGTTGCTGCGGGTTTGCCCGCTTCATCAAAAACAGATATCTTCAAATTGACGCGCTCTCCGGGCAGGTATCTTTCCTTATCCGGCTTCATGGCAATTGAAAGCAGAGTATCGGTGTTAGGAAGAGCCACCCCTGCGCTGCTCGTATAGAGGGCCCGGTTCTTCTGCATCGTTGCGGTAATAAAGACATTCGGCGCATACTCGGATTTAATGTTTACCTTAACAGGCAGGATATTGCCGTTCATTTTCACAACCTTTGTTTCATGTATATCTCTCCCCTCAATGCTGAGAAGCACATAGGCATCGGCAAACCTGCTCTTGATCAGGCATGTTATTTCCCCCGGCTTCTCAAGATCAGTATCGCTTACCGTAAGTTCAAGATTCTTGAAACGTGAATCAACACGAGCACTTCCCCATCCATAGACCCAGACAACACGGGAAGCGTTGATTATATTATCCTGAGAATCCCTGCTTTCCGCCACGATATCATATTCTCCGTAATAGTCGAATTTCTCAGGGAGTTCTATCGATGCCCGGCCCTCTTTGTCGGTACTGACTTTCTGTTCGAACAAAGGCTGTTTATCATGAATATAGACCATGCGGGAGCCTCTCCATATATACCGGTAAACCTTGATATAAACAACAGCGCTCTTCGGTTTTCCATCATGTGCTACGGTCTTGATCTGCACTCCTTTCTTCTCATTGTTCGCGAAAAACTGCTTATCAGGATCGATCTTTATGTAGAATTCCCCTCTGCCCACTCTTACAATGGATTTAGAGGTGATACTCGCATTTGATTGATCCATGATCGTTGCTTCCAATGTAATTTCCCTGTCATAGGGTAAATTGCCGGCTGACAGCTTCAGTAATGCCGTGCCGTTTGCGTCAAGGTATTTCTCTCCTTCCAGTTTCAAACGACCCGGAGCATCGGATCGCACAATAGAATACTCATCCCACCAATATTTTGTATTTGCGTCACGAAGCCTGGTTTCAAAGAAACGGTATTTGACAAGAGCCTGCTTGAGCGGCGACCCGAAAAAATACTTAGCTTCAACCTTGAATTCCAACATATCCCTGTTAATAAAAAACTTCTTCGTTGGAGTTATGTCGATTTTGAATTCCGGTTTGCGGTACTGTTCAACATAAAATTTACCTGAAGCATAGAGGTTGTCCGGAGTAATGCCGGCCTGAATTTCATATTCACCAAGGCCTGCATCCGTTCCAAGCGTGATTGAATTGCTGCAGGTTCCCCAGTCGTCAAGGGCAAACTCGCCGGAATCAATTATTTTTTCTGCGTCAATATTCCTGATTTGATAATAGAGTACAGCGCCCTTCATGGGAAGGAATTTCTTTGCAAGAGATTTACCGGCTATTTTGTAAAAGACCTTGTCTCCAGCACGGTAGACCGGTCTGTCAGTATATATAAAAAGCTTATTTTTCTCCTTTGTATGAACGTTTATGGAACCGCTGTCGCAAAATGCATAGCTGCCATCGCCGCCGATTGCAAGGAGAGCCAGATTCCCCTGCTTTTTGATCTTGTATTTGTATATCCCGTCTTTATCTGTCTTTCCCTGGGCAATACTCTTTGCCTTGATTTCCTCTTCTTTCTGAAGTTGCGTCTGCTGGATATTCTGTAAATCAGCTTTGTCATAAATCATTATAGATACATTCGCCATCGGTTTATTGTTGATCAGGTCAGTAGCATAGACAACAATGGATTCCTGCGACCTTTTCACGACAATGCCTATGGTGGTAACACTGAAATATTTCCTGTTTGTTGTTTTCTCTCCATCAGTCACTTCTATGCAATAACTGCCTGGAGGGAGAGGCCTTACAATCTCCAGAGACTGACGGAGCGATGCATAGAGGAAGAAATTCTTTATCGATTCCTCCCATTGGCTAATGAGTTTAAATCCCTTTTTCATCGGATCAGCTTTTGCGGCATCCCTGGTACCGTGTATCATTTCCCTGACAGGAACGTTGTAAAGACGGACTTTCACTTTTTCAATTCTCAGTGTCTTAAGATCAAATGCAACAGGCTGCCCGGAGACAAAAGTGTAATGGTTCGCGTAAACTTCTATTGACGCGTCCTTGGGAGTAACCGAAAAATCATTGTTGCCGATATTCTGCCCCTCCTGTATTGTTAACGCTTTTATTTCAAAGATATGAAATCCCGGGTGACCCAGCGTAAAACGGTAAGTGCCGGGTTTTATGTCGCTGATGCTGTATGTTCCGTCATTATTTGTTGTAGCGGAATAATTGAACAAACCCAACAATGTTGCATTAATTTCTATTGCAGGTATTCTTGCACCATCTATAAGAATCCTGCCTGATAAAGAGGCAGGTTTATACAATATCATCGGGAGGTTGACGATCTCACCTGATTTCACATTGTCCACACGGGCGGTTTCTGTGACATACCCGTCCTTTTTCAATGTAATATGGCATAGCCCTTCCTTAAGCTTATCAAAAGAATAGGAGCCATCCTTACCGGTAGTTACGATCAAAGGCCTCAAAACTTTGTCGCCCTGTTCTTCTCCGTCATCTTCCTGAGATTGCCGGCGGATATTATAATTCAGCCTTACCTCGACCCCCTCCATCGTCTTACCGGAGGAATCTTTTACAACACCCGACAATATCCCTTCCTTCTGCAGTTGAATATTATATGAACCGGCCTGAATTTTTTCGGTATGCACATAGGTGACATAGCCCTTTGCTGTTGCTTCTATCCGGTAGCGCATGTGTTTTATGAAGTTACTGATATGATAATAACCCTGCGAATCAGTAGTGAGACGGTAATAGCCAATGCCGAGATTAGCATTCTTTATCTCAACAACTACGCCCTTTATCGGCTTTCTTGTTGAGACATCGGTCACATGTCCCTCGATGACATCATCCTTTTCGACGTCTTTGGCGCTCTTAGCGTCACTCAATGGCGCATAAGCTAAAAATAAGACCGCTGTTAATGCCAAGAAGTACAAAATGCTGAATCTGACTTTTATAAGACCTCCCCAATGTTTTATCTATCTTCCCTTATCGTAATTGCCCGGAAAACAGCGATTTGCTGAATCTCCTGTCCTGAAAGCCTCCTCTTCAGAAAATCAATGTTTTTAATTTCCGAAGGCACAAAAATAATCCTTTCACTATTGTCAGTCGTAATAACCACGCCATACCTGGATGTGTCTATGGCGTAAATGTCATCCACAGAATACTGTTCTCCCGCAACAGTAATAATAATCCTTGTGTCTGCCGCCTCACTTCTTTCGATGGGGCGGTATCGTGTGTCACGCTTAAGCGCCCCTGCCAGATAATCCCTGAGTGTTGCTTCAAAGTCATGGGACCGGTGAGAAAATGCCCCGAAACATCCCCGTACTCTGTTGTTTTTCATTAGCGTCACAAAGAGACCGTATTGGCCGTAATAGGGCGGTAATGCGATATCCGGCCTTGTCCGACACTGACTTCCGTCCAGGATTTCATCCATTAGGCATCTGGCCCATGACAACAACTTCTTCGCGTCTCCGGAATTGGAAAACCTACCCCATCCTTTAAAGTCGGCGTCGTTACCGGAGACATCACAGATAATAAGAACCTGAAATACGATAATAAATATGACTATAGCAGACCGGATGCCTTTCACTTTGTGTACACTGGCGGGAAATAATCCCTGTAGAGAAGGACATCGTCAACAAAATCATTCCCCGAATATTTTTTCCTGCTCACATATATGTTCAGTCCGTTACGAACCTTTCTTGTCTCTTCATGAACAGACAACTCCATCTCTTCTGTTTCAGCCTGCATCTCATAGCGATACAAAATAGCCTTTTCAGCTTTGAGGACAACAAGCATGCTCTTGTCGGTAACGGAAGTTTCAATGATTACGCTGAATTCGTAAGGGTTTTTCATTTTTAAGTCTTTCTTGCCGTATTTTATGGTAGCGTCCAGACCGGGCTGTACATAGACAACAGGCTGGTGGTGGCGGTGACGCTCGACAATAGTAAATCCGGCAGTCAAAAAAGCATTATACAGAGTTGAAGATGCCTGACACAAACCACCGCCAGGCTCATAACGAACTTCGTCAACATAGAGCACCCTGCCGTTTACGAACCCGTTTTTCGAGGAGCCTTCACCGACAACTTTATTAAAGGAAAAAACAGATCTCGGCATGATCATATAGCCCTTCAAACGCTCACAGGCTAAGTGGAGGTTTTTCTTAACATTCTCCTCCTGATCTTCTATGGAAGTAGAAAAGGATGATATCGTAACAAGCTCGCGGGCAACGGATGGGTGGGGATAGAAAAAGCACAGCATCGTGCAGAATATAAGAAGATGGAGTAATACCAAGCATGTAGAGCTATTTCCTGCTTTCATAGTTTTTTATCCTTAAGACCCTTTTATATTTTCCCGGCTATCCTGATTTTCATTTTTCTTTTGTTTTTTCTTTTTAATGATTCTCACGGCAATATCAATGGCAAGCACTGCCAGCAAACCGAGAATAAGGTATAAATATGTTTTATTGGTAAGAAGGAAACGAAATACATACCAACCGGTGTATGATGCACGTTCATACGTCTCTTTAATAACATTTATTCTTTTTTTAACGTCTTCAGGAGTCCATACCTGCCCGTCGGCAAATACGAATTTTTGCACGGTGTAGCCGTTTTTTGACTTCCAGTCGTCTATCCTCAACTCATCAAAGGATGTTTTAAAGGCAATAATAAGATCAAGTCCATGTCTCATGGTTATCTTAAGATCGGTCGGCTTAATGTCTTTTGCAAAAAGCACGGTATTCTGACCTTTAGTGTCATAGATGCGATCCGCGCCGTATCCTCTTCCAAAAAAATAAGTATCATCACCCCAGCCGCCTGCAAGATAGTCATTGCCCGGACCTCCGTCGAGATAGTCATCACCTGATCCTCCAAACAGCTTGTCATCCCCTTCCCTGCCGTAAATTCTATCATTACATCTCCAGCCGGTTATATTATTATTGCCGGAACTGCCTGTCAGAACTGCCGGATCAGATGATCTGTACTGTATTTCGCTGTTGCCGTTGCTGCATGAAATGTTTATCTCTTTGCCGATGCAAGGCAAATTATTGCCATACTGAGAAAATGCTTTTTCAATGTTGCCATACCCTACCTTTTGTTCTGCCATAAGTCCCTTGATGCTTCTGGCAAATTCTTTCAACATGATTTTGCCTTCATGCTCATTTTCCTGGATCATGGACTTCAATTTCTCAATAACTTTATATGGATCGCCTTTTAACGTTTTTGTTTTTTCATCGTAGGAATATGAAACAAGAGAATAGATATCTTTCAAATGTGTTTGAGCTAAAAATTGCGCATAGAACATTTCGAATATACCTTCGTAGGCCTGAAATAAAAGAGAGGCTGCAGCCGGGTTCGGGTTTCGTTCTATATCGTTGATGCCTTTAAATTCTTTGCCCATTGCTTTTTCATTAAAAGACACCCAGCGCGCGTCCACATTGTTTCCTCTGCTGTCCGGCTTGATACGGTCGACCCCAGCCCACCGGAAAAGAACATTCTCAAAGATAACGGTTCTGGTAGCCGGGTCTTTTTCCGCGATTGCCATCCTGACAAATTGAATCAACTGAGGGTCCTTTGTCATTGCCTGGTGGAGAGTATTTATATTGCCATATCCTTCAATATCAGGAAGAGAGGCAACATCTTTCGGCACATTAAGCCATTCGGTCGATATGGTATAAGTCGGATCGCGTAATACTTCATAATCTGCCATTTTTCTGAATGTACCATCATCCTTTTCGTAACTTGCATCCCTGAGAAGGGTATTTCCATTGTTGTCGATTTTTTTTATGTCTTTATACGCAAGAAGGATTGCCTTGATCCCCATCTCCTGAAGGGTAAAAAGTTCATCTGAGGCGGAGTGGCCGTCTCCATTAAAATCATGCCATACAAGGAGCTGAGAGAATATCTTGTCTTTTTTGTCTATCTTATTGTCATTGTTTTTATCGAATCGTTTTAACGTTAAAATTCCCCCTGGGGCAGGCTTGCCTTCAATAATCATGTAAGTTCCGAAAACTTTTCTCCCGTTATCAATCTTTCCGCTTTTATTAACGTCCCACACAAGGAGCGCGCTGTTACTCGGGTCCGGCCATCCTGTGCGCTCTGCAAAACCATTGCTGTCATGGTCAAAAAACGCGATTGATTTATAATCAGATACCTTCGGTCCATTGCCTTTAATATCAAGCACGGTAATTATTGCGGATTGCTTTGGCCGCGTTGTTTTTGGTGCGTCAGTTTCAATAGGTTTACTTTGGGATGCTTCATCCGGTTTTATTGTTTGCGTTTCAGATATCCTATTCTCTCTCTTTCCTGTTTCCGCAGAAGTTTTTTGACTGCAGCCGCTCACATTGGACAACAGGCAAAGCAACATGACATTACACAGGCAAATCCTTAAATACCGGATTGTTTTCACTTTCCATTGCGGCAGGCATTCGAACATGACTTCGCGTTTATTTACTTTATAAGTATCCACAACTGCCTCCTTGTAGTTAAAAATGCTTTTCCGCCCCTTCACACCTGGGGCCTGCGGGGTTTTGTCGATACTGTGGCGCCGGCCTGCTGCTGAACATAGTCGCATAGGACGATTAGATCATTAAAGAGTTCCTCAAGGTCTTCCCGTTGCATATTCTCCGTTAATTGCAGCGCAAGGATTTTATCTTTTTGAGTTACTGCATCAACAACCCGGACAGGAATGGATGGAAGTTCAAGTTTCTGCGCTGCCAGGTAACGACGTTCTCCGCAAAGAAGCAGGTATTTGCCGTCTTTCGGTGTCACAAGCACAGGTTCTAAGACGCCCCGGTCTTTAATTGACTCCATGAGAGATTTGAAGGATTCGCCCTCTGTGTCAATGCCTGAACGAACCTGTTCTTCAATAAGAATGTCCCCTAAAGGCAGGTACAAAAACTCCTGATTTTCCACTGTTTTTCTTGTCGCCATTTTATCCCCCTTTTTTATAAGTTTGTTTTGTTAAAAACTTACTGCTATCCTCTTGCCCCTTTGGCAACTGACAGACCATCTCCCCGGTTTTTCAAAACTATATTGTCGGTTTATGAATCGATATTTTATGTTCTTATTGATCTTAATTGCCCCCCTCAACATAGGAATGCCTTTAAAACCCTGATGCAAACAATTATGAATTAACCAAGATGCCCCGTCCCACGTCTTTTAACCGTAGGACGTTCACCCCACCTATGGCGGGACTGGGAGGTCCGCTCACTATGTTCACTTGGACGTCCGCTTCGCTTGGACGTAACTGCCTTTATGCCCAAGTTTTGCCTTTTCGTCCCACGTCTTTTAACCGTAGGACGTTCACCCCGCTGATGGCGGGACTGGGATGTCCGCTCACTATGTTCGCTTGGATGTCCGCTTCGCTTGGACGTAACTGCTTTTATATTCACCTTCTATCAGTTTTGCCTTTTCGTCCCACGTCCTAAGGAGCGTAAGCGACTGAACGTCCCAGCGCAGCGGACGTCCTACGTCCCACGGTCTTTCAACTGTGCCATGCATTTACAACCATACCCATCAAGATCCTGGTTTCTTCTCACATCATCCACAGATGTTAAGGGTATGCCGTTATCTGCCGCAAAAGCGGTCATCTGCTGGATAACGAGGTTTACGTCTGCGTCGGTTAAGAACTGGCCGTTGGATAGCTCTATCTTTTCTATGCCGCAGTCAGGAGAAGTCTGATTGCTGACAGTTATTTTATCTGTATCTCCGTACCCTATATAAAGACTGGAGCCTCTTTGATAGACGGCTATAGTATCTTTAAGAACATCGTCTGTAAATATGACCCTGTCCTGGGAGAGAGAATCGGAACTATTGTCTGTAATAGAGTCATTACCGTTACCGGAGGAAAATACATACGTATCACTGCCTGCTCCTCCATTTAAGACATCATTTCCTGTTCCTCCAATGAGAGTGTCATCAGCATTGCTGCCTATGAGGGTATCTTTGCCTCCCAAGCCGGAGAGGATGTTTGAGGCGCTGTTACCATAAATTATGTTATTGAGTTCATTACCCGTACCATTAATAGAATCCGTACCGGTAAGGGTAAGGTTGTCAGTGTTGGCACTAAGAGAATATGTTACTGAACTACGGACAGCATCGGTTCCTTCATCAACTGCTTCGACAATGACGTCACCGGTATTATCAACATAATAGGTGTCATTCCCTGTGCCGCCAGACATTGTGTCTACGCCCATACCACCTATAAGAGTGTCATTGCCCGAACCGCCATATAAGGTGTCGTCACCATCGGCTGCGCTTAAATAGTCATTGCCGTCATTACCTGATAGTACATTTGATCCGCCGTTACCGTAGATATGGTTGTCGAGGGTATTCCCTGTTCCATCAATGCCATCGGTGCCGGTAAGGGTGAGATTTTCCAGATTATCACCAAGGGTATAGGTGATGGTTGAGCGGACTGAGTCAGTCCCTTCATCCATGTATTCGGTTATGGTATCGCTTGCATTGTCAATATAGTACGTATCATTGCCCAATCCACCTATCATGACATCTGCACCGGTTCCTCCGATTAATGTGTCATTGCCGGCCATTCCAATAAGAATATCATCACCATCTGCTCCGCTCAGGTAATCGTTGCCTATATCGCCGGTGAGGATATTATTTGCAATGTTCCCATAGATATTGTTATTCAGTTCATTGCCTGTTCCGTTAATAGCGTCTGTACCGGTAAGAACGAGTTGTTCCAAGTTGTCTCCCAATGTGAAAGACACGGAACTACGGACAGTATCTGTACCTTCATTAGCTGCCTCTATGACTGCGTCACCGGTATTATCAACATAATAGGTGTCATTCCCTGTACCTCCGTACATGGTGTCGGACCCTATACCTCCGTTTAGAGTGTCGTTGCCTTCTCCTCCATAAAGAATATCATCCGCTTCCTTGCCGGTTAATGCGTCGTTGCCTCCAAGGCCTGAGAGTGTATTTGATGCATTATTTCCACTGATAACATTGGCAAGATCATTACCTGTACCGTTAATCGGATCAGTACCGGTAAGTGTTAGATTTTCAAAGTTATCGCCTAATGTGAAAGACACGGAACTACGGACAGTGTCTATACCTTCGTTAAGGTTCTCAATAACCGTATCACCGGCATTATCCACATAGTACGTATCGTTGCCCAATCCGCCGATCATGACATCTGTTCCGGTTCCACCGATTAGTGTATCGTTGCCTGCACCGCCGTATAAGATATCGTCTCCACCATCAGAGCTTAAATAGTCGTTGCCATCCCCACCAGAGAGAACGTTATTGGCTGTATTCCCATAAATATTA
>Ga0310040_1000605_pt1 | contig 31975 bp, 31 predicted proteins | sample EPASupsiteHSE623_FD_200237 | JGI IMG/M metagenome (GOLD analysis project Ga0310040, IMG submission 200237) | Bioremediated contaminated groundwater from EPA Superfund site, New Mexico - Sample HSE6-23 (v2) (version 2) | ecosystem: Environmental > Aquatic > Deep subsurface > Groundwater >... | reverse complement strand
TCGTCAATTGTCATTCGGAGACGGCTTTTTATGACGTTACCGTAACCGAAAACCGATACGGGCTTCGTTACCATAGCCGTTGCCGGTATTTTAATGGCGGGTAATAATTCAGGAAAGAAACCCCGGACTTTATAGGCTGGGTCATATAGGGATTTCTGTGTATTTCTCGTCTTTGCGAGGAGAGAAGCGACAAAACAATCTCGTCGAGACATAAGATTGCCACGCCTCTTCGAGGCCGCAATGACGATGCAAAGGTGTCATTTGACCCAACCTGTTTAGTCCGGGGAGTATTCATTAATGCAGGCAACCTTATTATGTTTAGGTGTAAAGAATATCCGGCTTCAGTTAAGATGCGTTTTATGGATATGGAGATCAGACTACAATTAGGCAGGAATATCCGGAAGTGGCGCATTAAATACGGCTATACGCAGGAGAAGCTTTCTGAAATAGCCGACATAGACTACAAATATCTGCAAAGGATCGAGGGCAAAAACCCTCCCGCAATGAAGATCGACACCATCGGCAAGATCGCCAAAGCCCTGAACATCACCCCGGCGGAGTTGCTTAAGTCTTAAAAACAGGTTCTCGGTTCTGGGTTCTAAAAAAATAACACAGTCAATGAAGCTCCCCGGGCTTGAAGCTCGGGGTTTCTCTGCTACTTGAGCGAAATTCCTCCGAAGCAGTCCCCCTCTTTATGCAGTGATACCTTTTCGTTCACCCTGCGCATTCATCCCCAGGCTTAAGCCTGGCGTTTTCTGCGTAGGAGAATAAATCCATAAACACATAACGAAACCAGATTACTTATCAAAAAGAAATTGCTTTTACGCTGCAGGCGGATTGCAATGACAATCTTTTGTTCTTCCCAGAACCTAGAACCCAACACCCAGAACCAGTTTTTTGAGAACCCATCACCCAAAACCCAGAACCCGTTCCTAAAGATCCTTCCCCTCATGGAACGCATCATCTGGCAGGAGCGTTACCGGCTCCGGATGCACAAGCTTGATCTGTTTCCACTTCCCCGTTCTATAGCGCATAAACACCAATCCGGAAAATAACATAAATATAAATACCATCGCATTCCATGCGGCTTGGGGTGACGTCACCATCACTTTCAGCATCGTCCAGATCACCGCCACCATCAGCCAATGCAGGCTGACCGACATTCCCATCGCCCAGAAAGTGTCACCGGCTCCCCGCAAAGCGCCGATAAAGACGATCAGCACCGCTTCCACGAGCACATATAACGACGCCATACGCACCATAAACACGGCGAGCGGAACGGCAAGCGCAAAGATATGATCAGGCACCTGCGGACGAAAAACGCGCACCAAAAATTCCGGGAACACCGTAAACAAAACCAGGATCACCGCGGAATAAATAAACCCCAGTTTTAACCCCGACATTACCGACTTATGTGCCGTCTCCGGGTCACCCGCTCCCATACAGCGCCCCACAAGGCTGGTTACACCGATCTCAATACCGATCAAAGGCACAAAAGAAACCATATCCCAGTTAAAGACTATGGTGGCGGCGGTAGCGGTCACCGGGCTATGGGAATGAAAAAGGAAAACCACGCCGGTAAAAGCCAGCAGATTCAGGAACATTTCCACTCCCACGGAAGAACCGAAACGCAAAAGTTTCCCGAAAACCACCCTGTCAAAACGCAGAGATTCTTTTACCCGGAACTCCCGGCGTATAGACCTATGGAAATACGCGCCTGCCAGTATTAAAAGTCCACCGGTTCCACCCAGTATCGTCCCGTAGGCGGCGCCGGCTATGCCCAGGGCCGGGCAGCCGAAATGTCCGTAAATCAGGATATAATTCAGGGCGACGTTGATCAACATCGCCGCGCAGGTGGCGACCATCACAATACCTGTCCTGCCTATGCCGGAAAAGAAAGCGCTCAAACAATTACGCAGCAGACTGATGAGCACGCCGAACAAAAGGATATTGAAATACGCCTTCTGCGGGACGAGTTGCCCGGAGCTGATACCCATAAAAGCGAAAAGATTATGCCCCAGAGGACGGCAAAGCAGGATCAACGGATAAGCGATAAGAGAAATAATCACCGCCTGCGAAAGCACTACCGGACAATTATGTTTCTTATTCGCCCCCAGATATTGAGCGGCGAGAGCGGTGGTATAACCGGTAAGACCGAGAAAAAAGGACATCAGCATAAATACCGTGAGGCCGCCGGCCATAGAAGCATTCATCAGTTCCGGGCTCAAGCGCGCAAGGAAGAGCCGGTCGGTGAAAACCATTACCGTGTCGCAGGCATTGGAAACCACCATCGGCAAAGCGATCGCCAGCATCTCCCTGACCCCGCCCTGACTGTGCGCCGGTTTAATAGTATTTTTCATTTTTGACCATTCTGCTCCTTAAAAAAATCAGGACGTTCTCGAACAAAAGAACGTCCCGGATTTATTTCATCTGCCCACTTAATTTATAGCAAATAACCACCTAAAAAGCAACTTATTAAACGCAGTCACCGAATGGCTTCACCGGCCACAAACTCAAGCACTACATCCGCCTGTTTAGCGGCGCAAAGGCTTACCCGCGGAGAAAGGGCGGGTTCTGTAGCGATATCTGAACAGCGATCACCGATCACAACCAGGTTTTTCTTTATTCTATGCACTTTGATCTCGTCGCTGGCGCCGATCCCGCCCACCCCGGAGACCGCCACGATGAATTTGCCAGACGGAAGTAGCTCGCCGACAAGCATACTTTTATATTCCGCCCGGTCGAAACACTCCAGGACAATATCGCAATCGGCAAATACCCTTTTGATATTGCTCCGTTCTATTTTTTCTTCGATCAGGGAAAGTTCCAGGCAGGGGTTTATTCTTAAGAGATTGGCTTTTAAAGCCTCCACTTTGCGCATCCCTACCTGGTCGCTGAAATAAAACTGCCGGTCAAGGTTTGCCGGCTCCACGACATCGAAATCGGCTATGGTCAGCTTCCGGAAACCGCTCCTGACCAGATTCGCCGCGCAATTCGAACCCAATCCTCCCGCGCCTGCCAATCCCACCCGGGTATTCTCTATTTTACGGAGATTTTCTTCGCCAAGTTTCTTCAGTAAATCTTGCCTGAACTGCTCCTGTATCATATACGCATCCAGTCTTTCAAAACCGGCTGATAGCCTTTTCGCAAGGCCATTGTCTTGATCTCCTCAACGCCGCGTTGGTCGGATATTTCAAACTGCCCGACATCCTCCGCTCGCGCAGAGGCCGTAATATGCCCGCCGACGCGTGTGGAAGAACCGGCGGAAATGGAAGTGATTCCCAACGGCAATAAGGCGTCCCGTAACGCCGGGCTTTCGCGCGTGGATAAGCTGATCGCCAGCCTGGGCAGAAAGATCCTTAGCGCCATAATCAACTGCGCGAGATTACGATCGCTGACCACGGACGCGTGTTCAGCCACGCCCGCGCAAGGCCGCAGCCTGGGCAGGGAAACCCCGATCTCCGCGTCAGGGAATTTGTCCTGCAGATAGCGCGCGTGCAAACCTAAAGAAAGAGCGTCTTTTTGCCAATCCGGATTCAGCCCCAGCAACGCGCCGATATTCACGCTTCTTATACCGGCCTTTAAGGCCCTTTCCGGGGCATCCAGCCGGAAACGATAATTCTTCTTCGGACCAGAGAAATGCAGAGCGTCATATAACGCTTCGTCGTAAGTCTCCTGATAAATACACAAACCATCCACGCCCTGCCCGGCCATCCCCGCGTATTCTTTTTCGGTCAACGCGTAAATTTCCAGAGAAATCGAACTGAAATATTCAGCGAGGACCTTGATACAATCCTGAATATACTCCGGCGGGCTTTCTGCGCGGGAATCTCCGGTAAGCGCCAGGATATGCTTTAGCCCGCTTGCGGCAATGCACTCCGCCTCCTGTTTGACCTCCGGCAGGCTTAGTTTGCTGCGGAAAATATCATTATCCTTGTTGAACCCGCAATAACTGCAACGGTTATCGCAGTAGTTCGATAAATAGATCGGCGTGTATAACTTTACTGTCCTGCCGAAATGCCTGACCGTAAGACTATGCGCCGCCTGCGCCATTTCTTCCAGACGGTTACCGGCGGCAAAAGACAGAAGCGCCCAAAAGTCATTCTCGTTCGCATCCTCCGAGTAGATGGCCTTTGCCGCGTCTTGAGAAGAAAACTTATCGAAAACGTGTTCCAATTGACTGTATTTATGATGTATTTCGTAGTAACTCATCTTCTCTTACTTTTCCTCTACCGATCCAAAGGATCCAACCTATCTTTCCTCCCCTCGATGGGGAGGACTAAGGAGGGGTGATAATTCCATTCTGCCCTTAGATTGGGCGGACTAAGAAAGGGTGATAGTTCCTATAAAACTTACCTTAGAGTTTTCCTTCCCCTTGACAGGGAACTTCATTCCTCAAAAACCCCGTCAGCGGCGAAGACGCCGAAGCAAGCGCATCCCCGGAACCAGAAGCCAACCCCGCAAGATACGCCCGCCTCCCCGCTTCCACCGCCTGCCTGAACGCCGCTGCCATATTCACCGGATCATTTGCGACGGCGATCGCGGTATTCACCAGCACTGCCGCGCAGCCCATCTCCATACATTCACAGGCCTCCGACGGCCTGCCCAGCCCGGCGTCAACGATAACCGGCACTCTTATCTCACGAACCATGATCTGCACAAGTTCTTTCGTCTTTATTCCCCGGTTGCTTCCTATCGGAGAGCCCAAAGGCATCACCGCCGCCACGCCCGCATCCGCAAGCCTGCGCGCCATCGCCAGATCCGGGCTCATATAAGGCAAAACCGTAAAACCTTCTTTCACCAATATCTCCGCGGCTTTCAGCGTTTCCAGATTATCCGGAAGCAGGTATTTATTGTCCTGGATGACCTCTATCTTTATCCAGCTGCCGGCGCCGCTTGCCTTAGCCAGCCTGGCGATACGCAGAGCCTCGTCGGCGTTGCGCGCTCCGGAAGTATTCGGCATCAAGATACATCCCTTGGGGATATACTCCAGAATATTTTCCGTTTTTGAAGTAATATCCACGCGCCGGATTGCCACAGTCACCACGTCCGGCATGCATGCTTCCAGTACCTCTTTCATCAACGGATAGCTGGAAAATTTACCGGTGCCGATGAATAACCGGTTATGTATCTGCCGCCCCCCGATAATTAATTCATCTTTCATCTTACCCTCCGCCTAAAAAGCTCAAGATCTCAATCGAGTCATTATCATTAATAATGATCCCGCTCCACTCACTTGCCGGGACAACACGCAGATTATATTCGACCACGATCTTTTCCGGAGAGAGTTTCTTATCGGCAATTAGTTTAGCCAAATTCAGATTACTCTCAACGCTTTCACTCTGCCCATTCACCTTTATCTTCATCGCCTTTCTTCCCCGATCATCGTCCATCGTGCTTCATGCCTCGTGCTTCCTTTTTCATCCCAGAACCCATAACCTAAAACCCAGAACCTGTATTTTAAGAACCTAGAACCCAGCACCCAGAACCCGTTCTTTTAACATTTCCTTCAGCCGCCGCCCCGCCTTTGCGCTGTCCTTTGCCTGTAAAATAGCGCGCATCACCGCTACATTCTTCGCCCCCAGGCGCAAAAGTTCCGGTAGATTAGCCGCGTCGATACCGCCGATAAAAACCACCGGCTTTTTGGCGATCCGCAACAATTCCGGGATCTCTTCGATGCCGACAAAATAGTCTTTAGTTTTTGTGAAAAATACCGGGCCATAGGCAATGTAATCCAGATCCATTTCATTTGCCTCTTTGACCTGAGCGCAAGAATGGGTAGAAATACCGATTATCTTATGCTTGCCGATGATTTCCCGCGCCGCGCTTATACTGAAATTGCGCAGATCATCCTGGCCCAGATGCACGCCGTCCGCCCCGCATTCCGCGGCAAGCAGCGGGTCATCATTAACGATAAACTTAACATTGTTCTCTCTGCACAGCCCGGCAAGCCTTTTTCCCAAATCCAGGAGTTCTTCCCTGGGCTTATTCTTCTCCCGCATCTGGATAATATCCACACCTCCGGGAATAGCAGCTGCCGCCGCTTCAAAAGCCGACTTTCCCAGACAAACATCCTCGCTGATCACTAGATACAGATTATGCTCGCCGATTCCCGGCATATAGATACCCTCCTAAAATGAAGCTCACCGGGCTAATCCTTCGACCTTGCTCAGGACAAGCGCCCGGGGTTTCTCTGCTACTTGAGCGAAATTCCTCCGAAGCAGTCCCCCCTTTTTGTGCTTTTCTGCGTAGGAGAATAAAAAAACCCTTACGCGCAAGCATAAGGGCTTAGGATACGACTTCCGTCCCTTCGCTGGCATTATCCAGTCCTACTTCGTTAAAGGCCTTACGCCTTTAGCTTCGTAGAATTCTGCGTAACCGTACAATTAAAGGACACGGCGAAGCAGAATCAGGTTATAAGGGTAATCCGCTCAACAGCGGAACTCTCAGGCCGCGCTACGACCTCCCCTTTATCTTGTTCTATGGTCTATTGCTCTATCCCGACGCTTCAATACTCTTTGAAGGTCGGGACTCCGACCCTGTATTTCATACGGGCGTCGGAGTTGCTCTGTCTCAAGCAACTGATTATTTGTATATTAAACGTTTATTCCACCAGCGTCAAGGAAAAATACGACAAGACGCTGTTGCTAACTATCTAATCCTGAACACATTACACAACAATTCTTTTTGCCGCTCACAACTAAACCGAAGTATTTCTTTGATAACTACTGTAGTAGCAATAAGTTACCAACAGCGTCTTGGATTATTCTGTTTTTAATTTAGGCCGCCTGTGAAGTGTCGCCATCTTACTGCGACTTCCTCCGTTCAAGACTATACTTCCCCGGACCATTAAAGATCAGATAGACGAACACAGCGCCGTCTTCTATCGCGTGGCCGGCTCCGAAAAAACCTTCACCTTTACCAAAATGCATATGGACGGCAACAGCCATAGTTATCGCCAGAAGCAAACACACAGGCCTGAACAAGAATCCCAGGATCAAACATATCCCCCCGAAGAATTCCACAAATCCGGCAATAAAGCCCCAGAATGCCGGTAGACCCGGGATATTAAAGCTTCCCATAGACTGCCCGATCATCACCCACATTCCCTGGCCGCCGAACAGTATCTTCGAACCATAAAGCATAAACATCCCACCCAGAACAACACGCAGAAACAAAAACCCGGAGTCAGCGTATTTAGAGAATGCTTTGAACATCTGAGACCTCCTTGTTGAACGGCATTACGATCCGCCGGGGACGAAACGTAGATTCTAAAAATAGTTAATTTGATTTAAGTAATGGGGCCACGGAATTACCAGGGATTACCAGGAATTACCTTACGGTCAGTCGTTGTCAAACCCGATAGGGGCGTGGTGCGGACACGCCCCGCCCCTGAAGATATCGTCTTACACAATAAATACAATAAAACCCGAATTCCTATTTAGAAAACCTTATGCTCGTCGATACCTCGACGAGATGAATTTTTCACCCATTAGGACGGATTTGCTCGTCAAAAAACCATTTCTAAATAGGAATCAGGGATAAAAGAAGCAAATACTCTCTATATTAAGACTTTCTTAATTCTTCTTTCTAGTTTCCGTCCTATTCCTTTATTAATTTCACATTCCCAAACCACAATAACCTTATAGCCCAACTTTGATAATTTTGCCTTATTTATAATATCCCTTTTAACATTAGCCTTTAATTTGGCAGACCAAAAATGTTTATTACTCTTCGGGATCCCCGCATCTTTACAACCTTTATGACAGTGCCAAAAGCATCCGTGTACGAAAATTACAGCAGAGTATTTTTTGAGAAAAATATCTGGTCTGCCAGGTAAGGCTTTTTTATGCAAACTATACCGATAGCCGTGAGAATGAAGAAAACGTCTTAAACGTAATTCAATTTTTGTGTTTTCTGCTTTAATCGCAGCCATATTTCTGCTGCGCTCTTTTTTAGAGATTTTATCCATCTTAACTTAAACAAAAATCTATCATACCAAATATTCTATTCAACACTAGTAACGCCCAGTCTGCTAGCATGAACAGAAAATTTAGAAATAATATCTTTTAATAGTTCTTCTTTAATTCTAAAATATGGCTTTCTGTTATATTCCAATCTTTTTGTTTTTAGATAACGAAAGTCAAAAATAAATCTAAAAAATTTGCCTCCAATTTTAAACAAAGGAGCTCCGGAATAAAGATATTCCGATTTATTAAGTCTAATACCCTTTTCTTCTGGCAACATTATCCCTTCTATAAATCTAGCACATTTCCATTTCTTTTGTGCATAGTCGCAAACCGGAGATATTTCAAGTTTAATAAATTTAATTCCTGTAATTTCATGTTTAAATCTTCCGTTGCCACCTTTTTCATCAATAGCATTTAAATATTCCTTTATCCTCTTCCTCTTATTATTAGTAGGAGCTGGCATTTCATAGATATTCCCTGGTCTCAAATAGTTAGAAGGTATTAAATCAAGTAACAAAGCAGTATTTATGGCTGGGCTGATAGAAAAATATTTATCCAAAAATGGTTTTAATTGCGTGATCCTCGAATTAGCACCTCTATTTAATAAATCCTGTATCTTAATGTGACTAAACTGATCTAAATCACCACTAATTTTATCATTATTTACATAAACCAAATATTTCTCAAAATTGCTCCATTCCAGTTTAAAAATATCATTCGCTAAAGTTTGTTGATAAACATTCCCGAGCTTCTTTATATTAAGACGCTCAATATTCTTATTTTCTTTCGACAGCGCTGAGTTTATTTCATCAATAAAAGCATCGTTAAATGTTTGTAATCCATTTTTTAAAACATCAGATTTCTTCTTTTTCCTTAAGTTCTTACCTAACTGGGCATGTGCCATTTTGTAGAATATATGCCTTAGGTTATCTTCGAAGTAGCCATCTTTCTCAACAAAACCTGAAAATTTCCGTATTATACTACCTGCAGATTTATGAATGAGATTTTCCCACATAATAACCAAAGCAATGATATTATTTAACTTCAAACCATCCGTTAATCGCTTATTTAATCTGGGCAAAAAATCTTTTCTCGGTTGATAACCTTCTTGGGCAGTATAAGTAAAAAAATCTATTTTATGCAAGATGATCCTTGTGATCGGACGAATATCTTTGAGTTCATTGTCAAATAAGGCATCTAATCCCACAGTAAATTCATTATCTTTGACGCTCCAAATTAACGCAATGTACTTGCTCTCAGTGCTTACGATTTGTTTTATACAACTGATAAGTGTTGCCTTTGTGTTTCTGAAATCAGTTGTGTCTGTTAAGTTAAGATCTAAAGCTAAAATTCGTAAATCGTCAAATGGCTTTTCCGGTAACTCCTTCTTAACGCCAGAATAATAACAACAAGCAATGCCCTTCTTAGCGAATGCCTTAACCAAGGGCAGCCCCTGCTCAATCTTGTCATCAAGAACAACTACTCTGCCGTTCTCTGGAAATATCATTTAGATTTTAAATCCCAGGACCACCGTAGCGCCTTTTTTATATTCTTGTGGAACAACAAATTCACCCCAATCCGGGAAAGATATTTTTCCTTGATGCGTCATCATAATTTCCCTAGCTATATGTAATCCCAAACCCATTCCGTCCACCTTTGCGGAGACAAATGGCTCTGTTATTTTTTCAGTTGGTAACGCAAATCCCGGGCCATTGTCAGCAATAACAAGAGAAATATAACCAGCGTCTTTAAGAGAGATATCGAAATGCATCTTCTTATGTTTAAACTCTTCTCTTTCTAACCAATAGATTGAGTTATCAATAATATTCATAAGAGTACCAATTATTAGACTTCTTGCAAGCGTAACTCGACTTCTTCCTTTAAATTGCTGATATCTTTTAATAACTTCAATTTTATGGACTTGAAGTCTATATTCAACGTTAAATAAAGCCTGGTCGATAATTTCGATTAAGTCCTCCTCTTTACGAGAAGTTTTTCTCAAAATCAATGCATAATTGTCTATTAACCCCGATAGATGTTTAACTAGATGAAAAATCTTTGAAGTTGTCTTTTCCTTTTCCACCACCTTCTCTAGTTCGAGGATTATTTTTTCGACTTCATGGATAACAACACCTAAGCTTAATCCTGCACTGGCGCTTTTTAATAAAACATCATTCATGAAAGAATAATCATCTTTTATTTTTTCAACATAACCAAGAATCTCTTTTTTAATATCTTTTTCTCTTACTTTCTTAACGACTAAGTCTTTTAAGTCATTTATAGATTGTAGAACGGGTTCAGACGTTTTAGTAGGTTTATAGAGTTCGTCTATTTTGTCCTTATCTTCCTTTCTTAACGTCTCAACTAAGCCTAAGGCATAAAGAACCGCATTTCTTAAAATATGGTAAGCGGTATTTTCTATAAAACCTTCTCTATTTGTCTTCTCAATTAAATCTCCGCTCGTCTTTCGATCCAAATGAACTGCTGCCATAATCATATTATTACTTATACTAACGCCTGGCTTGTTGAATCTTCTATAATCAAGATTCAACCAATCATTGCCTTGTTCACCATAATCGTAAACCCTCATTCCGTCTCTGTAAACTTTTACTCCTCCATTAGTTTTTAAGTATGTGCTAAGTTCCGCAGGAAGAGATAAAGCTTGCTTTAGTATTTTTCTTTCTAAAACAAAAATGTGCCCCTTAAAACGTATTCCGCCGATCGCAGCATCTCTGAGATCAATAAATTTTGAAGTATTCTTTTCATCGCCCCTTAGCTTGAGCAGTTTCTTAACATATTTATCTTTATGCGTAACGACTCTTCCTTTTTTTAATCTTAAGCTTTTCCAAGGTGTAAAAGAATATTCGAAAGAAGTGATTGAATCATCGTCCATCGTAATATCAAAACTAAACAAAGAATAGTCCTTATAATCTTCCCAGGAAAGCAATCCTTTTAACCAATTATTATCAATTTCAAATTTCGGTTTAAAGGAATTTTTTTCATCAAAAGGAGATGCGATGGAATTAACCGCCCTAAAAACATCCCTTACCATTTCCTTATTCCAAGAATTCTTTAATTTTTTAATCACAATCCTTGTGCCGGTCTTATTTCCAGTAAAAACCTTAGGGTCTCGCGTTTCAATCTTTATTGGTGCCTCTTTCAAATATTTATATTTTTCAAAGTCAGCCCAATCAATTACTACGCAAATTTCATCTTGATTGCTTTTTCTGGTAATCAATTCTACATGATTACCCAACTTATGAACAGCGAAACGCCCAATTCCTTTTTCACCGATTGGTAATCGTTTAAACTTTGGGGTTACCTTTTTTGCGGCAATTAGCTTTGCTTTATAATCACTGCCCGGTTCCAACCAGACATTTTTAATAATCCCCAAATCCATACCAGTACCATTATCTTCAATAGTAATAACCCCATCATTAGTATCATTAGGCTTAGCCATTGTTATCGTTGTAACCCCTGCATCAGCATCATAACAATTCTTAATCAATTCAATCAAGGCCACGCTCTCATTTCTGATAAGCTGATCACCCAGTTGCGATAAAAGTCGAGCTCGCGGTTTAAAGACGAATTCTGTGACTTGAATTATTACTAAAATAAAAACATTCTTGGGATCTTTTCCGTCATTTATTCCGTTTAAAAGGAATAAATCATTACCTGTAAATTTTTTATTTGGAATATAGAATAACCCAAATTTTCCGCGTCTTTTAAGGGAGCCGGAAGTAGGATAAGTTGCAATTTCTACCTTAGAAAAATCATTAAAATCCAGCTTCAACAGAGTATCTTTCTCCACTTCAAATATTCTTCTATCAGTAACGTTTGTTATCTCGTTTTTCATTCTATTAAACCCTTTATTTTTTCAGCAATTTCTTCTGCCATCAGCGGAGGTACCGCATTTCCGATTTGCCTAAAAACTGATGTTCTCGACCCTTCGAAAAAGTAATCATCCGGGAAGGATTGGATTCTTGCTGCCTCTCTAATGGAAAGAGACCTTAATTGACTCCTATCTGGATGTATATAATGATGCCCATCTTTCGCAATATGCGCAAGCAAAGTATGAGAAACCCTATTTCTTGCAACTACCTTAAAACGATCCAAAAATGATGCTGTATTCTCTTGCGTTCTTCTATCCAAGGGGATATTAGAATTTAGTAACCTTTTTTTCTTTCTATCCCAATAATCTATTGCTAAACGATAAATCCATAGGTCTTTATTATTATGTGGCCTTGTGATGTGTTGAGTAACAAAATTAAGGCCGTTTCTTATTCCAAACGAAGCCAGATACTCATTAGTTTCTCTGTGGTAATTTAAAACCCGTGCTCCCTCTCCAGCCTGTAAAGGCGGTAAATCCGATAAAACTTCATTTACCGTCCATCGATGTGGAAGAAAATCGAATTCAGGATAGTGTACTTCCAAATCTTTCCGCCATCCAATTAATAAAACTCTTTTTCTTCTTTGCAGAACTCCAAAATCGGCAGCATCAAAGATGTTCTCCTCTATTTCATACCCAATCCTGCGAAAATACTTTCCCAAGTTCTTATAAAACATCCCTTTTTTAGCAGATAATAGCCCAAGAACATTTTCAAATACAAATATCTTCGGCCTGAACTCTATTAAGAATTTCGCATATAACTTATAAAGATAGTTACGATAATCATGCTTTCTTTTTCTTTTGTGCTTATCGCGAGCAGCAAGTGAATATGCTTGACAAGGCGGCCCCCCAACAACCACATCAATTTCATTGTGTTTAGAATTCTCTAAAGTTAAACGTACTCTGCATAAAATCTCATTAATATTCTTATTGTTCAACTCATAATTTAACACGCTTCCTATGAGTTCTTTAGGAACTTGACTATATAATGCTTCCCTATCAATAGTTCCTCGCAAATAATCATTATAAATATCTAATCTGTTTTTCTTTTTTAAAAAATGATAAGCTAAGCGAGTTTTTAGTGTATAGCAAGCATCTTCCAACATTTCTATATACGCAATAGGAATAAATTCTTTTCTGAGAAAGCCCTCCGCGAGCCCACCTGTGCCAGCAAATAAATCAATAAATGTCAATGCTCCCCCCCCCATTATTTATTCATCCAAAAAGTATCCAACCTTTTTTTTCAAAATCTTAAAGATAATTCTGAGGACACACTGCTTAATTCCTCTTATAAACAAAAAAGGCCACTCTCCTCTTCAGAAAGTTGCCTTTGGATTTGCGTTCAACGCCATCTCCGCTCCTGGTAGAAATCGGTTATGGGGAATTATGGAAAATACTAAATTGCAAATATAGCTAACATATTTAAATTAAATGTTTCTTAAAGAACGCATACCCAGAGCCGGACTTAAGATATTTCTCAAATTGCTTCGCCTTATCCTTTGACTCGAACATAATATACGTTACGATTTTCCACGGTATCCAAGATTTTGTGTAAACGCTCTTGCCTCTATTATGCTCTTCAAGCCTTTTCTCCAGATCAATCGTATAACCGACATAATGCCGATCCGGCGCTATTAAACTTTGAAGAATATAAACAAAATGCATAGAACTAATATATTCTCCTTCGCGTCACAATTCCGTTCTGCGAAGCTTTAGCGAAGCAGAACTCTATTGGGACGCTTCGGAGAATACCGTTCTTCTTCGCTCTCTCTATCCACTTAGTCTTAAACTCGTTCTTCGTAGCTCCCTAACTTGGAGCGAAGAAGAACGGAGAGGCTGGGATTCGAACCCAGGGGCCCAGTTGCCCAGGCCAGTTGCTTAGCAGGCAACTGCTTTCGACCGCTCAGCCACCTCTCCATATCTAGAAACAGTCCATAGTCAATAGTCCATAGACCACAGTAACTACAAATTTAATAAAATACAGTCAATGGTCCACAACCCAAGAACAACAGCAAATCTAAGGCAACTGCTTTTCCCGCCCTCTTATTCAAAGCTTACTTGCGGCGGGATCCCGCATGCTTTTTGCTCTTATCAAGAGAAGCGGGACGACCGCTCAGCCACCTCTCCATATCTAGAAACAGTCCATAGTCAATAGTCCATAGACCACAGTAACTACAAATTTAATAAAATACAGTCAATGGTCCACAACCCAAGAACAACAGCAAATCTAAGGCAACTGCTTTTCCCGCCCTCTTATTCAAAGCTTACTTGCGGCGGGATCCCGCATGCTTTTTGCTCTTATCAAGAGAAGCGGGACGACCGCTCAGCCACCTCTCCATATCCTAAAGAACAATCAAAAAATTGGTTCTGGGTTCTGAAAAAAACACAGTCAATAAATCCAGGAACACATAACCAATCCAGATTAACTATCAAAAGAGATTACTTTTCCGCTGCCGGCGAATCGCAATGACAATCTTTTATTCTTCCCAGAACCAGCTTTTTGAGAACCCAAAACCCAGCACCCAGAACCCGTTCTTCAGTTTCCCTGCGCGGCGGCTTTGGCGCGTTTTTTGGCGAAGAATCCGCTGACCATTGCGGCGCATTCTTCGGCCAGTAATCCTTTGCGCACTTTAACGCGGTGATTCAGGCGCGGGTTGTCAATGATGTTAAAAACCGAGCCGCAGGAGCCTGTTTTCGGGTCGTCAGCCCCGTAAAAGAGCTTTTCCACCCTTGCCAGGACCAGCGCCCCGGAACACATCGCGCAGGGTTCAATTGTAACATATACGGAGGCTTGATTCAACCATTTCATTTCCAGGGTATTCGCCGCCGCGGTCAACGCCAGCATTTCGGCGTGCGCCGTAGGGTCTTTCAGGCGTTCTATCTGGTTATGGGCGCGGGCGATCAATTTCCTTTTATGCACGATCACGCACCCCACCGGCACTTCGTCCTCGTCAAAAGCAACTTGTGCTTCTTTGAGCGCCTCGCGCATAAAAAACAGATCCATATCAAGCATAGCGTCTTTCATTGTTCATTACCGTGTAAAAATAGAAAAATGCGCCCAGCAGGAATCGAACCTGCAACAACTTGCTCCGTAGGCAAGTGCTCTATCCAATTGAGCTATGGGCGCAATAAGGTTTTATAGGATGTCAACCATAGATCAAAAGTCCTCTGTTCCAACGGCTCAGGTTCTCTTTCCTGAGACGTCCCGCAAGTCTTTCTGCGGGATTGAGCTATGGACGCGTAAAATGCTGAAGGATGAGGCATAAAAAAGACAAATGAAACTCCCCGGGCTTTAAGCCCGAAGTTTCTCTGCTACTTGAGCGAAATTTCTCCGAAGCAGTCCCCCTCTTTATACCTTTTCGTTCACCCTGCGCATTCAACCCCAAGCTTAAGCCTGGGGTTTTCTGCGTAGGAGAATAAATCTTTCTTCGTGCTTCCTGCTTCGTCTCTATGTCGGCTGATTAGCTGCACAAACCGGCAGGGTTTGATTATATAAGAGTTTCTTATGGCTGTAAAGAGTGTTTTTGAAGTTGTATATATCTTTCTCTTAATAATCTAAATCTCCCGGTTGAGGCCCTCCTCCGTAAGGAACATATCCAGGATTGTATCCCATCGGTGTAACAGAACCGTAAGACTGATATCCCCAGCCTGTCCCGTACATATTGACATTAGGCCCCATAGAATAGGGATCCAAAGAATAACCATACGGATTACCATACATATTGTAACCTATATCAGATTGTCCGAACCAACCATATCCCGGGCCGCCGTATGAATAGCTGTAATAATTCGGATAATTGTAATAATGATTGGAATACGGATTATACGTGCCTTGAGGATTACCGTATGCCATCCAATTCTGCATCGACACCGGCATCTGCGAAGCCGTGACCTTGCCCGCGCTCTCCAAAGCCAAAGCGGCGGTAGCCTGTGAAGTAGCCGCCGATTGCAAGGCGCTCTTGCCTACAATATTACTTAAGGTATTACCGTCCACTTTATACCCCATTTCCGTCAAGGCAGCAGCGGTCTTCTGCCAGTTAGAAACGCTCTTGGAACCGGATGAACCGGCGGAAATCACCGAGTAACTATTCCCGCCCGAACCGGAACCTACGGAAAAACCGCTCATACTGAAAGCCTGCGCTTCAGTTACCGCCGCCCCAAAGATAACCACTGCCGAAAGTAAACACACCCAGATACCTGTTTTCATTTTCTCCACCTTTGCTGAAATATATTCACCAATAGTTCCCCTATCTATACTAAAAACGGATCTCCCCTGCCTTGTAACCGGGGAATTCTGCGCTCCGAATAAAAAAGCCACGAAAGTAACAGGAGTTAATGCCTGTTATTCCGTGGCCTGAAATATTACCGCTAATCCGGTTTATTACAAAAAAGTATACACTATGCGAACTGAAACTTCAAATTTTCTTCTTCTCTTTGCCGATCACTGCCAGGAACGCTTCCACTATCCGCGGGTCGAACTGCGTGCCGGCGCCGGCCTTTATCATCTGCAAGGCTTTGGCTTTAGAAAATGCTTTCCGGTAAGCCCGGTTGGAAATCAACGCCTGGTAAACGTCGGCGATGGCGATGATACGCGCGCCCATCGGGATATCCTCCCCCTTCAACCCGAAAGGATAACCTGTGCCGTCCCAGCGCTCATGGTGATAAAGAATCAACGGGATTATGCCGTGCAGCAGGCGTATCGGACGGATGATATCCGCGCCTATTTTAGGGTGCCTGCGTATCGCCTCGAATTCACCCGGCGTCAACTTGGAAGTTTTCTTGAGGATCGTTTCGCTGACCCCTATTTTGCCGAGGTCATGGAGGATCGCGGCCTGACGGATCAACAAGAGATCTTCCCTGGAGAGGCCGAGTTTACTGCCGATCTCGGTGGCGTAATGCACGGTACGCTCCACGTGAGTGCCGGTGTAATGGTCTTTAAGCTCTATTGTCTTGGCAAAAGCGAAGATAGCCTCGATCAAACTCTGGTTGGCGCTTTTATTCAGTTTCTGCAGTTTTTCCTGCAAAACTTTCATTTTGCTGATACTGTTACCGTTGAACACGGGAACCGGTTTGGGCGCCGAAACGTCGAGCGTGGAATAAACGCGGTTGCCGCCGTATTCCTTGGCCTTGTTCAGGATATGGTCGGTAACCTCTATCAGGTCGGCGGCCTTGATCACTTTGTCGTCCGGAAAAGACGCCACCGCCACGCTCACTTTGAGTTTTATGCTATTCTTGCTGTTGCCGAAATCCTGCAGGCTGATATCGTCAAGCAGCCGCCGGGCCATACTGATTGCCTTGTTCCTGTCCGTGGAAGGAAAAAGCACGGCGAATTCCTCCCCTCCGTAACGCACCACGACATCATATTGACGCACGGCGCGCTTCAGAAAAACGGAGAACTGCTTCAGCACCTTATCGCCGAACTGGTGGCCGTAAACGTCGTTTATGGAACGAAAATAATCCAGGTCCAGCATCATCAGCGAAAGCGGACTGTTATACCTGGTGGAACGCTCGAATTCCGCCTCCAGCACTTCTATGAGATAACGGTGATTGTAAAGCCCCGTATGCGGGTCGCGCAGCGCCATCTGTTTCAATTCACGGTTGGATCTGGTCAATTCCTCATTCAGCTGCTCGAGTTCCTTTTCGGCTTTCTTACGCAGGGTAATATCGCGTATAGACTCTATTCCCCCCACCAGTTCCCCGTCCATATCGTATAACGGCGCCGCCTTGATCCAGATATACGCGCCCCTGCCTCCGTAAAGAGAAGGAATAAAGACCTCCGCGTATAGAACTTCCCCTTCGCGCCTGATATAATTATACGTCCCTTCCACCCGCTCATCCGGACTGGTGATCAGATCTATCAAGATCGGCCGGCGGTTGCCGTAGAACGGCACAGAATAGGAATATTCCCCCTTGCCGAGCATATCTTTTTTCTTTATCCCGGTCATTTCTTCCAGTTCGCGGTTCCAGGCGATCACGCGCTTGTTCTTATCTATGACCATAATCGCGTCCGGAAAGAACTCAACGATATCCAACAGTTGCTGATGCGCGGATTTCAGGCTTTCTCTCATCTGCCTGCAGTGTTTCTCGGAAGTCTTAAGCTCCGCTAATTTTCCGCGTAAAGATTCCAGTTTAACGTTCACTTTTCCCGACGATTCTTCTTTTAGCATAAAATCCTATTCTTTCGGCTGTCTGCCGCCGGGGATAAGCCTCTCTCCGGTGTCGGCCACCTGTTTGCGTAATTCCAGGATACTGTTCTCCAGCCGCTGGGAAGAATTGACCACCGCCGCGTTGGAATCGGAAATCCTGACGTTGTCCTCCGACAAACGCGCCAATGCCTTGTTTATATTATCAATACGGAATAAAACCAATACCAGAAGCAAGGCTATCAGCGTAAGTATTATATTCGTGTATTTCATCCTTTTCCTCCTGTGAAGCTCTACTACATTGTTACATAAGTTTCTGATAGTCGAGAATCGAAATCAGATCGTCCGCCACTGAAACTTTGGCGGACTCTGTGCGCTGTTTAAAGAACTCATTTAACAGCGCACTACACCGGATTACTTGATCACTACCGAGGCGGACGGGTCAAAAGGATTCATACGCACAGCCAAGGAAAAAAGATACGGATAATCCGCTTTCAGGTGCCGCATATAATCAAGCCACTCCGACAACAGTTGCGAATAAGCCCTTTTCAGGTCGTTTGAAATATGTTCGTAATCCTTCTCCGGGAGCCCGGCAAGTTTCTCCCTGGCGGCAAGCTCTTCGGTAAGATGGAACACCGCCCAGAGCAGATTGCTGAATGACTCGTGCTCCAGAAGATTGGGATTTTCCAATAAAGCCAGCAGGAATTCCCTGTGTGAAACAAGCAGGCCCCGCAACTCCGCCAGGTCAACGGAACGGCTGTCTATGCGGCCGTCGTAATTCTTCAGTTTCCGGCTGACCGCCTCGAACTGCGCGCGGCTCCAGTCCTGTTTCATTATCAACTGCCGCGAGATCTCCCCGGAGCGCGTGTCCGCCGCCGCGAAAAAACGCAGTAATGCGGTGCCGACTTCGCTGTAAAAAGCGCCGATCACCATATTCAGTTTGCGCAGCAGGGTTTTACGTTCCCGGTAAGAAAGCAGTTTATGGATAATCAGCGTTACAAACAGGACTTCAATGAAAACAAAAGAAATATCCCCGAGCAGATAAATAAAGATATGACGCGCGTCGCGGAAGATCAAATAATGCAGAAAATAGCCGAGTGCGGATAAACTTAATAACCCCGCCCCGAGCAAGACCTGCCAGTTAAATAACCGCTTGAGTAAGCTCATTAAAAGTGCCTTTTCCCGTGGCTGGTTCTATAAGTATACCATAAAATTACGTTTCAGGTAGAATTTTTTAACTCTCAAAAGACTGGGTTCTGGGGTTAAATGTAAACTAAGGCGGTGATGATGCCGGCAATGATAAATTCCAGTAAATTGAAAATAAACCAGCCGAGCGCCAGTTGTAAAGGCAACGGATAAACCACATACTGGCCGAAGACGCCGATCAGGCTGAAGAAAAGCCCCATTAACAGGCCGTAACGTATTCCTTCCGCTATCCCCTTGTTTTCCCTGCCCTTGGTAAAAATATAAACAAAGAGAAAAGAAGTCAGAAAATCCAGCACTATCATAATCCAGGCTTTCGCCTGAACATCCGGCCTCCAGAGCCCGCTGACCCGCTCATATAAATGCCTTAGAAAGAAACCGTGGATAAGCGCGTCCAGTAAAATGAACGACACGAATACCAGAAAACTAGCCAGGAAGAGTTTCCGCATTTATACCTCCTTCTTATAAAAATCGGTTTTGGGTGCGAAATACAAATAGAAAATGGGTATAAAAAGACTTAAAGCATAATTCACGTCTTTAAGAGAGCTTATAGGATTGAAAGAAGGCATAAAAAAACGGTTACGGCGCATTACCTGTTGTTATCAGCTCCACCGTAACCGTCTTGAAAAGAAACTCTACACCTATCTGAAATATACCACAGCCCGTCGGTATTTTCAAGAGCGCGGTAAGAAAATTCACATATTTTTTCTTGTTTGCACTAAGAAAAATTCACTGCCATTAACCGCTTGCGGGATAATGAACTAAATGCTTTTACAAATACTTACAGCCTCTAAAAAAGCCTCCTTCTCCCGGATCTATCTGATCCGCTCAATTATTCCCGCGGAAATTTCATATTTCCCGGCAGGAGAGATCAAATAAAAACCGCTTACTTTTCCATTCAACGCTTCAGTAATCTCCAACACGATCTTGATCCCCTCTTGCGCCGCCAAGGCTTTATCCGCGATATCCATCCGCTCTCTGACCTGCGCGGGAACGCTCATTCCCGGAACTTCATTATGCAGGAACTCCGCGCCTCTTTTGCTAAGTAAAGGCAAAATACCGAAATAAACCGGCACTCCCAGTTTTACGGTCTCTTCCACGGTCAAGACCGCCTTCTGTATATCAAATACCGGCTGAGTAAGCACGAAATCAGCTCCCGCCTCGATCTTCCTCTTTAGCCTCTCCAACTGTCCGGAAATATTCTCAAAATTCGGGTTAAAGGCCACGCCTATGCTAAGATCAAGCCCCAGTTCCCTGCGCATATTACTGATCAGGCCGACCAGTTTTATTGAATTCAGGTCGAAGACAGAAGAAGCTTCGGGGGTGCTCCCTAAAGACGCAGGGTCGCCGGTTATTGCCAGGACTTTATCCAGGCCAAGCGCGCAGGCTCCCAGGAGATCGGACTGCAAACCGATAAGATTCCTGTCCCGGCAGGTATAATGAAATATAGTGTCGGCCTGCGCCTGCCTTTTCACCAGCCCGGCGGCGGCGATGGAACTCATACGCACCTGCGCCAGGGGATTCTCCGGGAAACTGAATAACTTTGCCCCGCGCGATTTCAACATCAGGGCGGTATCTATCATTTTCTCGGCGTCCGCCCCCTTCGGAGGCAGTAATTCAACGATCAGTTTGACCTGTTTGTCAATGCCGGAGCGCCCCTGCCGTAACTGCACAGGCTGTAAACCCGGCCGCGCCTTTTCCCTTGCCGCGGGCGCGTTCCCTTTCAACAACCCCGCGGCCAGACGGATATATTCAGGCGTAGTCCCGCAGCATCCTCCCACGATATTCGCCCCTGCTTTAGCCAATTTCAACGCGTAAGAAGCGAAGTATTCCGCGGAATCAAAATACATCGTCCGGCCTTCGATCACCTGCGGATAACCGGCGTTGGGTTGAGCGGAAATATATTTATCCGTCAATTGGGCCAGGCGTTTTACGGCTTCCAGCATAGCCGCCGGCCCCTGCCCGCAATTCGCTCCCAGAACATCCGCTCCTGCGGCAGACAAAACCGAAACCGCGGAAGAAATACTGTTCCCGAAACCGGTGCGCAGTCCCTGCAGAAAAACCATCTGGCAGATTACCGGAATCTGCGCGGCATTTTTACAGGCGGAAAGCGCGATACGGATATGCTCCAGGTCGGAGAAAGTTTCCAGAATAAAACAATCCACCCCGCCTTCAGCCAGGGCAGCGGCTTGCTCACTGTAAATATCGTAGACCCGGCTCTCGGAGAATTCCCCGTCGGGGGAGGTCCTGCTCAAAGGGCCGATTGACCCGGCGACAAAAACATTTTCCCCCGCCGCTTCCGCGGCCAGCCTGGCGCCGGCCAGGTTGATCTTACGGACATCTTTTTCATATCCGAAGGCGGCCAATTTGGCGGCGTTCGCCCCGAAGGTATTCGTTTCGATGATACCGGCCCCGGCGGCTATGTATTCTCTATGTAAACCGGAGACATTACGGGGATCGGAAATATTCAGGTGTTCATAACAGACTTCCGGACTGATGCCGCGGCTGTAGAACATAGTCCCGGCGGCGCCGTCGCAGATCAGCACCCGTTCTTTCAAAACCTCAAGCAAAGGGGTCTTTTTCATCGTAAAGGATATTCATCCAGACGGACGAAACGCAGTGCGCGTTCTTTCAACAAGGCGACGCCGGCAATCAAGCCTTCGGCCGTCTCTTTTTCCGGATGGTTCATATGAGCGATTATTATATCACCTGCCCGCGCGGACACCAACGCGTCTTTTACCTGTTGCCGGGAATAAGTGGCGCCGCGGTCGCCCAGGACGCTGAAACCGACCGCCTGATAACCGAGCTTTTCCACAAGGGCCACCGCTTTTTCGTCGTAATACGCAGTGCCGGAACGGTAAAAACGCGGCCGCCGGCCGGTAAGCCGCTCTATCTTCAGCGCATTACCTTCCACCTCACTCCTTACTTCAGCAGGATTAACCGTTCCCTTGATACCGTAAATCGACCGACCGTTCACCGAACAGGGTTTATGCAGCATTCCATGGTTCTCGATCTCAAAAAGAGGATTACGCGCCAGAGCGAGAAATTCTGAAGGATGTTTGTCTATCCAGCGGGCGTTTATGAATAATGTGGCCGGGACGCGTTCTTTTATCAGGTAATCGATCAATTCCGCGTCATAACCGTCTCCCGCCGAACCGCAGGCGTCTAAAGTAAGGGCAATGACCGGTTCGGAAGTATCCAGCCTGGTCTTCACTCCGGAGGCGGTCTCCGACCATTGGCGGGGAGAAGAAAGAAACAAATTACGCAGAACAAACGCGGCAACGGCGCAGAAAAAAACGATAACGAGTATAACAAGGACCTTGCTCGCGCTCTTCATACCGGCGTGACTTTGGACTGAACGACAGGAACTCTATGCTTCCTTACCAATTTTGCTTCGGGGCCGATGATCACCACTTCTTCAATGTCCACCCTGAAGATCGCGAAGTGTTCCGGAAAAGAAACCTCGAAATTCTCGGATTTATTATTACGGGAGACCCCGGCCACTATGCGTTCCACGCAAAACTTCATTTCCCTGTCCTGCAGTCTTTTAATCAGAGGTTCGTATTCCTCTCCGTCTTTTAATTCGTGGGCTTTACCGAGGAACTGATAACCGATAAGCGTGTCGATGTTAAGGATCGAGACGGCGACATTGGAATTCTTTTTGAGATTGGCGCAGGTGCGGCCGTTGAGGAAATCGGCGAGAAAAAGCGAATCCTTATCGACTTTGATCAGGAATTTTGGGGCGACATTCGGACGGTCATCCTGGCAAGTGGCGATATATACGAATTCTTTCTTTTCCAGAAGATTACGCAGTTCGTCGGAGATAAGATTGTCGGCCATACACTACTGCTCCTTCCGGCGGGATCTACTTCCCGGTATTATCTATAGCCGGCTATCCGCGCAATAAATCAGCTTCCGGCGGGAATAATTTTATTCCCGTGTTCATTATAATGCCGCGCAAAATTCCGGGCAATAGAAAATATCGCTTTTTTAAGAAACAGGCGTGCTGCCGCGCTTCAGGAGCCCCGCACACCATCGGGAGAGAAAAGATATCGCCTATCCTGGAGGCGGAAGAGGAGGCCCGTCAAAAGGAGGATTTCCGTGAGGCGGCCCCTTGGGAGGGCCGAATTTACGCATTCTCTCTTCCATTTTCCGGTTAAAAAGAAGAAATTGTTCAGGAGTGAGTATCTTTCTTAGTTCCAGGAAGCCCGCCAGACGGAAATCCTCTTCTTTTCCCATTAATTCCTTTATGCGTTCCTGCGCAAGTTTTATCTTTTCCATATCAAACTGCGTTTTAGAGAGTTCCTGACGCATTTGATCCCTGTTTTGCATCATCTCTTCCCTTAAGCGGCGCTCTTCCTGCATATGCTGTTTGCGGTTATCTTCTATCTGCCGCAATTGCTCCGGGGTCAGCTTAAGTTCTTTGGCCATTTCGTTGAAAGGGCCGCCTGCCCTCTTTTCTAACTTTTCATCGGGCGGAGAGCCTTCACGCGGAGACAGATACGCGGCCCCCGACAATAAAGACGCAGCCAATAATCCGCATATACAGCCGAAAACCTTTTTGCTTTTTATCATAAGAATCCTCCGTTACTATTATAATGAAGTTCCTTGGGCTTGAAGCCCGGGGTTTCTCTGCTCCTTGAGCGAAATTCCTCCGAAGCAGTCCCCCTCTTTATACCTTTCCGTTGCCCCTGCGCATTCATCCCGTGGTCTTCTGCGTAGGAGAATAAACCATTCGCAGAACCTTTTACCGCGAAAATATCTTGTCTATGTCGGTATAATCCTGCGTGATTTTACCGTTTATGCTATCAGAGAAACCCATTACATAAGCTATATACTGCATTTGTTCGTCCGGTTTAGACTCGGCTGACGTCACGCGTTTCCCGGTTCCGGAAAAAAAGTAAACCAGGCAAACCGCTACAACGCACATGGAAACGCTCGATAAAACCAACAAAGCCGGCCGCGGCAGGACAAATAACCGGCTGAAACTCCTGCTTAAATATCCGGCCAGGCCCGCAGGCTGTTCCGACAGTTGCTTATGGATCCCCGCCCAAATATCGGACGGAACCTTTTCTCTATTGACCCCGCGGAAAGGCTCCAGCACGGAATTAACGATGGCGGCCTCAAATTTCCGGCATTCAACGCATCCGGCAATATGCGCCTTGATTGTTTCCTTGTCCTTCTCCGCGATCTCCCCTTCGCAATAACCTGTGAGGATCGCGTTGTGCACTTGTTTACAGTTCATTGACCATCACCTCTTTCCTGACCGACAAAAGCTTCTCCCTGGCTCTTTTAAGCCTGGAGCGCACGGCATTTATATCTATGTCGAGGACTTTGGCCATATCCTCGTAACTTAACCCTTCGATGTTCCTCAACACGATACAGACCCTTTGTTCGGGAGTCAGAAATCCCAATAGTTTGTTGATAACGTTCTCCTGATGTTCGCGGTCAGCCTTCTCGGAGATATAATCCTTGGAGTAGCGGCTGCCAAGCGCGTCATCGTATTCAACGGTCTTATTCTTCATCCTGGAATGTTTTTTCAGATAATTAAGCGCCGTATTTACGGTTATGCGGTACATCCAGGTGCGCAGTGCCGAACGATGACGGAAACTTTTCAATTTATTATGCACGGTCACGAAAACTTCCTGGGTGATTTCTTTGGCGTCCTCCCTGTAACGGGCTACCCGCAAAGCGACGTTGAACACGAACTCGGAATATGTCTCATATACGGCGCGGAACGCTTCCATATCCCCGTTCGCCGCTTTCAAGATCACTTCCTCGGGCAGGTTATTCTGCATAAAGCCGTATCTTTCCCGGTCCGCGCATAGTCTCTCGAGATTTATGAAAACATCGTTTTTAACCCGTCGACGTCTTTTTTTCGGCAACACCTGTCAAAAAGTATATTGCGTTACACTTGCCCGGCAGACGAGCCGGGCTAAAGGACTTACCCGCTCCCGTGCTCCGTAGCCGTCATTTCACGGCAGCTTCTTCAGCCGGCCGGCTGCGCGGGATCAGTTCCTTTACGGTTTCATCCTGAACGTTCTTTTTCCATTCCGACAATTGTTCCCTGCTAAGGCATCCGGAAAGCAGGTTCTCGGTCTCTTGACGCAATTCAGTAAATTCCTGCTGTAACTGTTCCGAAGAGACGCCGCCGCTGCGGGCCGCCCCTTCTATGATCGCTTTGCGTTTTTCGATCTCCCCGGCAATAATCGAAACCACTTGTTCAACCTGCGCGTCGGTCAGCCCAAGTTTCTGCCGGAGTTCCTGGATCTCTGATCCGGCGGTCTGCAATTCATTCTGGGCGTAAGCGATCAGGCCCAAGAGTATCTCCGTAATAATGAAACCCGCCGCAAAAATACAACATTTTCTCCGCATAATCACCTCTCAAGCGGCAAGCAGACTGCGGATAGCGCTATTTACCGTACATTACCTTCAATTGCTGAACAGCAGGGAATTTACGATACAGCTCCCCCTGCGGGCCTATAAAACCGTCTTTTGTCTTTTTCAGAGTTACCTCGGTATAAGTGCCGTCTGTATTGGGAATATTCACGCTGTATATGCCGGTAACAATACCGGCTTCCGCTGCCGGCTCAAGCACAGGCTCCGCGGCGACTTTGAATGTTTCCACCGGAGGCTCCACGATTTGATAAACGGGATTATCCGTCACCAGATACCCAGCGCGGGTCCTCAAATAATAGGTATCGTTGTAGTAAAAATACGATCTGCCGCTTGTAACAATGATCTTATAACCGCGCGGCAGTTGCCTGACCACGGCTCCGACAGGCGGATCGATAATGATGAAGCCGTCGGGACTTTTACGGTAGAAATAGCCGTCGTCATAATAATATTCCTGGCCGCCGTAAATGATCAACTTGGCGATCAGGTCGGGAAGGAACGGAACGACTATCCCGCGGTAAGGATGATGATATTCGTGGCGCGGCGGGCCGTCGTGCCGTCCCCTGCCCGCGGCCTCGGCCCTTGCGGTCAATTGAAACGCCGTAAAGCAACAAACTATAACACTAAGCATTACCCTTTGTTTTCCGGACATAATCTTATCCTCCTTATTGATCCCTTGCGCTTTAGAATTTTAGTGAAGGTCGGCGACTGGATGACACCGCTAAGCCGCCTTTATAAGTAAATATTATACTACAGTTACCGCCTGATCGTTATTTATAATTAGACAAGATCTTTAGAGGAAAAGTTACTGTAAAGATAATGTTTCCGTCCGGCAGGAAGAAAAGGCCGGTAGAAAGAGATCATTTTCTACCGGCCGGTAAGATCAAAAGAATGAAGTTCCCCGGGCTTGAAGCCCGGAGTTTCTCTGCTACTTGAGCGAAATTCCTCCGAAGCAGTCCCCTTCTTTGTGCAGTGATACCTTTTCGTTCACCCTGCGCATTCATCCCCAAGCTTAAGCCTGGCGTTTTCTGCGTAGGAAAATAAAATGTGTTTTTATTCCTTCGATCTGGTGATCTTCGGAATAAAATTCAGTTTACGCTCAAGCGTCAAATCATACGCGATACCTTGCAGATGTTCTACTGTTCCCGGTTGATACGTTACCACTTCTTCCAATATTTTCCCATCCGCCATTCTGGGTTTGGAAGTATTAAAAGGTTTATTCAACACATCCAGCAATGCCTGATCGGTAACGCCGCTTACGTCCAGCACCCCGTCTTTCAATATCGCAGTCCCGAGAGACACTTCGCTGCCGGTAGTTTTATCCAAACGAACAAAATTTATCGTGGTCATTGTTTTTTCCTCATTCTTTACGGAAGTCTGGGTAACATTCCCTTTATCATCGTTTACCGATGACACGGATGCCGCCGCCATAACAATGCTGTTACTGTCGTTGAACGACGTCCACGCCGATGCCAGGAACAAAGACCCGTTCATAACTATACAACTCATTACGACGGTTGAAACCGAAAGCGCGATCTTCTTGGTCTTACTCATCTATTCTCTCCTTTGATATTTATTATATCACAATTCTGCCGCCTTGCCAGAAAAGCATCAACTTGTCACCGGCAGGCCGTCGCTGCCCAAAAGCACCTCGGTCCTGCTTACGTTGCCGCTGCTGTCAGTGGTGTAGATATAGGTATAGGTATTACCGTCAGAACCGGTATGCGCGAAGAGTTTAGCCATAAATTCTACTTTCTCCAGCAGAATGGTCGAGCCGGATGCTGCCTGGCTCTCGGCCCTGGCGATCAGAGTCTCGGAATCAGTGCACCAAGCCTCGTACATCGTGGCGAAATCCTCGTAACCGGGGTCGTCAGAACTGTATTCGGTCATCCCGTAGCTGCTGGCATAATTTTCCACGTCAGTCCCGGAAGCCTCATGCAAGGCGGTGAACGCCGCCGAATCAGTCGCTGACAGCGCATACTGTACCCTATGCCCGATCTCGTGCGAAAGAGTGCCGGCGAAAGTTTGCAGTCCGTCCGAAGCGGTGGAGATATAAGAACTGGAAGTGTTTATGACCACCGTGCCATTATCGGTATCGGTATAAGTGAAGCCAAGCAAAGTATCCGTCGAACCTTCGGAAGCCGTGGTTGTGGTCACAACGCTGATCAAAGCCACGTCATCGGAAGGCAGGGAAGCCAAAACCTCCGCTATTTCGCTTAATTGCGTTTGCGTAAAATCAGTGCCGCTTTCGGAATTGGTCACCAGCACATTATATGTGTCCCAGATCTCCAGCGCCGTGCCGGTGAGATTGAAATAATCTATAAAGGCCTCTTCGAGTGAAGAGTTTGATTTTACCAGTGCCACGATATCGCTTAAAGCCGCCCTGGCGGTTTCCTGATCGGTGGCGCTCGTGTACGCTTCTATCAAGGTATTCAATTCAGCGGACTCGGTGGGTTCCGCGGTAGTGGTATCGTCCCCTCCCGTATCGTCTCCGCCGGTAGGTTCCTGGGTAGTGGTGTCGCCTCCGCCTGTGCCGGGCTGCCGGTTAGGACCGCCGCCATATCCGCCCATACCGCCGCCGGGGAAAAACATTCCTCCGCGCATCCCGCGGCCGCCTCCCATTCCCATCCCCCCCATACTCATACCGCCGCCCAGCCCCATACTCTGGCCGCCGGCCATCGCCATTCCGTTTCCGCGCGTTCCCCCGCCGTTATTATGCTGTCCGGCGGAATTCTCCTGCTTATCCTGCTGATCTTTTTGTTTAGAAGACTCCTGGGTCTTCCCTGCTTTATCCGCGGCTTCCTGGCTGGCAGCGGTATTAGGATCTATTGCCGCATTTGCTTTCTTCCAAGTCTTTTTCAGACCATCGGCGGACTGGTCCATAATCTCTTTGGTCGGGTCGCCGTTCTCTCCCGGGTCTCCCGCGTAACTCAAAGAGAAACCGAAACTGATCAACACTAACGCTAACACTAACCATAAACTTCTTTTTTTCATATTCACCTCGCCGTTTGTGTCTTTACCCGACCCTGGAATGGTTCACTTTATAAAACTGCTTAAGAAGCTGTTAAAACTTCTCTGCTTGATGCAGAAAAGCTAACTAACTTTTGATTAACTTTACAAGGGAACTAAAATACATCTTTACTGCTCGACTTCAATAAAATAAGTTTGTAACTCCTTATCCTCGTTTGATAATTAGACAAAGCTAAACGCAAGAAAGTTACTCTAAAAACAAAAATGCCGCGGATCAATGTAGTGATTATATCTTAACTGTCTGTTCTACAGTCTGTTACAATAAATCAGCTTTTGATTTCATTTACCGCCTATTCCGACTAAAACTTATGGATTGCCACCCCCTACAAAGGAATAGATAATCAAAGCAACCGCAACCCAACCGGCTAAAGAATCATATATTGGTAAGGCTTACAATATCTGGATTTAATCGGAACGCAGAATCCCGAATGCCGGTTTCTAAGATCGTCTTGGAGTATTCATTCTTATTTGGAAACGGGAATTTTAAGAGAAAGGTTATAAATACGGGAGACGCGTACTTTGCCGCCGCTAAAGGAAAGCTCCAAGACGTGACCGCCGGAATGTTTATCAGCGGAAAGAAAATGGAAATGATATCCCGGTTTATTTATCCCGCGGCAGGATTCAGGAAAACGGAATCCTATCATACTGCCGGTAATGTTTTTAAAGAGAAAAACGGATTGCCCCTGCAAAGCTTCCTCAAGCGCCGGATACGGTTTTGACTGCGCGCGCGGGCTGCGCGTCTTCATCAGCGAAAAATCCCCATCCACGCGTATCGCATACAACGCCTCTTTATCGGAAAGGATACTGTCCAAGAAAGCCGACAACCCGGCGTAATCGCTGAATTCTCCCGCCGTAAGGTCCATATCCGGCTTGAAAAAAGTCACGGTTGCAAAAGGCGAAAGTGTGTCCTGCGAGATAACGTTTACGCTCCCGTCGGATTTGACCCGGTAGAAATGCCCGTCCAGCGCGATCATCTCTCCATCCAGGCGGTCTACTGTACCGATGCCGAAATCTCCGTGCTTAGCTATACTCTCATATTTCACCCAGCCTGCGTATGCTCCGGATTGAAATGCATCCATTGAAGAGAACTGGCAAACTGCTTTATCAGCCGGACGCAGAGAAATACAACCCGTCTGCAGAAGCAGTAAGAACGACAGAAGTAAAATGAAGCTCCCCGGGCTAAAACCCGGGATCTCTCTCTTACTTGAGCGAAATTCCTCCGAAGCAGTCCCCACTCTTTGTGCAGTGATACCTTTCCATTCACCTGCGCATTCAACCATAGGCTTAAGCCTGTGGTTTTCTGCGTAGGAGAATAAGAATACCTTTTTTATCTTATACATTTTCATCTCATTATTCTTTCAGATTTTCCCCGGTTTTAACTCTCAAGCCGTTCTTTAAATACACGGCAAGCCAGATGGTTTCTTTCTCCGGACGCGTCCATTCCACCCGGTGCCGGAGATTGGCGGGAATAAAAAAATAATCGCCTCTTTTAACGCACAGAATGTCATCGCCGATCTTCAGGCGCGCCGCCCCTTTCAATAACAATACCCATTCGTCCCTGCCCTGTTTCAACCATTTGCCGGGCGCGGTAGTCTGGCCTAAAGAAATAATCCGCTCTATCTTTACCCCGCAAGAAACAAAAAGGGCGTCGAATATTTCCCTGTCCTTGCGGCCTTTAGCCGTTTTAAACAGATTACCGCCAATAAAAGCTTTTTTCATATTTGTTCCAGAGGACAATCTTGATCTCGCCAACGGTCAAGGTAACGAAGCCAGTTTCGGTTTTTGGTTACGGTAACCCAAAAAACACAATTTATCTTTCCTCCCCTCGATGGGGAGGACTTAAGAGGGGTGTCAATTCCATTCTGTCCCCTTGATGGGGATGATCACAAGGAGGGCGATAATTAATGATGTACTCTCTCCCCAGAAATGGGAAATCACTCGTTCAAAACGTCCGCCATTAAAGTTTCGACAAGGCTAAAATAAAAGTATCGTAACCGCATCCAAATATCAGGACTTAATCTTGATGCTTTTCCCAGAACCCAAAACCCAGAACCCGGAACCCGCTTTTAATCAAGTATTCTGTCCCCGGAATTACCCTGATAGTCGAAAATCGAAATTAGATCGTCTGCCTACGGCAGACTCTGTGCGCTGTTTAAAGAATTTATTTAACAGCGCACTAATCCTGCCCGAATTTTCTTATGAACCAGGTTTTCACCACCTGTACCAGCAACAGGTAAGTCACCACCATAACAAACAACACCGCGAAGTATGCCGGCGGCAGCGCCCTGAAACCGAACGGCCCGGCCAGAGGAGTAAAAGGGATGATCATCCCGACGGTAATAATAACGATAGAGGTCAAGACGAGGAAAGCGCTGGGACGGCTCTCCACAAAAGGTACCTTGCCCGTCCTGATCACATAAATAACCAGCGTTTGCGTGCAGAGCGATTCGATGAACCAGCCGGTATGGAACAAGGCGGCGTCGGCATGAAAAATGAAAAGCATTACTCCGTAAGTGAGAAAATCGTAAATGGAACTCAACGGCCCGATGATGAACATAAATTTCTTTATATAATCCACCCTCCAGGGCCGAGGCTGGCGCAGATATTCTTTATCCACTTCATCGGTGGGGATAGCCACCTGGGAAAGGTCGTAAAGAAAATTATTCAACAGTATCTGAATAGGCAGCATCGGCAGAAAAGGCAGAAAAAGGCTGCCGCCGGTCATACTTAGCATATTGCCGAAGTTAGAGCTGGAACCCATCTTGATATATTTTACGATATTCCCGAAAGTCCTCCTGCCCTCGATAACCCCGTCCTCCAGCACCATCAGGCTTTTCTTCAAGAGAATAATATCCGCGGATTCCTTGGCGATATCCACGGCGTTATTGACCGAAATCCCGACATCGGAGGCCTTCAGGGCCGGCGCATCGTTAATACCGTCGCCGAGATAACCCACGATATGTTTATTCCGGTGCAGGGCCGTGATGATGCGCTCTTTCTGCAAGGGAGAAAGCCTGGCGAAGACGTTGGTGGTCTTTACCAACTCCTGTAGCTGTGGGTCGTCGGACTTGTCGACCTGATCGCCGGTCACCAGCCCATGAACGTCCAGGCCCACTTCGCTGCAAATCTTCTTGGTCACCATTTCGTTATCTCCGGTGAGCACCTTGAAGTCTATACCCAGCTTCTTTAAAGCGATAATCGCCCGCCTGGCGCTCGGCTTCGGGGGATCGAGAAAAGCGACGTAACCGGTAAGTATCAGGTCTTTCTCGTCGTCCCGTGAATAAGCCTCTTTTCTCTCCGCGATGTCTTTATGCGCGATAGCCAGCACTCTGAAGCCGTCCGCG
>Ga0310040_1000601_pt1 | contig 32095 bp, 38 predicted proteins | sample EPASupsiteHSE623_FD_200237 | JGI IMG/M metagenome (GOLD analysis project Ga0310040, IMG submission 200237) | Bioremediated contaminated groundwater from EPA Superfund site, New Mexico - Sample HSE6-23 (v2) (version 2) | ecosystem: Environmental > Aquatic > Deep subsurface > Groundwater >... | reverse complement strand
TGTAGCTTGAACGCGGGTGTGTTCCCCCCATAGTTTTTGGGCCAATACATCTGCCCGGAAGCATCGAGTATAGAGCACTTTGAAATAGGTTTGACCATTAGGCAGCCGTCAACAGAATCTCAGAGCATAATGCGCCGCCAAGAACTGATTGACAGATCTCTGACCCATGATCTGGATTTGAAGCTCAATTGAGCGCTCCCTGCTCAGGGAAATGTAGTCTTATTTAAGCCTCGATGCACTAGCTTAATCTATCTATGGCACAAATTATTAATCCTGAAATTGGCAGATAATATCTGGAGAATATGGCAGTTTGGCAGAAAGAATATGCCGAAATATGCATAATCGAGGTGTGGCACCATGCTTGAATTATTACGAAAGAGGCGCAGCATAAGGGCTTATGAGGATAGAGATATCGAACCAGATATCATAGAGAAGCTGAAAGAGGCTGCTATGCGCTCACCGTCTTCTCGCGGCATCAACCCCTGGCGGTTCATCTTCATCACAGACAGATCTAAGCTGGAAGAGCTATCCAGGGCCAAGCAGAGCGGCTCGAGCTTTCTTTTAGGCGCACGTCTGGGAGTGGTAGTCTGTGCTGTTGAAACTGAGTCTGATGTCTGGATAGAAGACTGCTCAATTGCATCCATAATCCTTCAGCTCACTGGCCAGAGCCTGGGACTGGGGTCTTGCTGGATCCAGATCAGAAATAAGGCGCATGATGGTGGCCAGTCTGCAGAGGACTATATAAAAGAGTGTCTGGATCTGCCACAGAGCTTTAAGGTGGAATCTATGGTCTCCTTTGGCTACCCGGGTGAGGAGAAGAGGCCTGTGCCCGCAGACCAGCTCGAGTATGATAAGATCATCGCCAGGCAATAGACCCTGGCTCGATTGTTGAAGATTGAAAAAGGAAAAACTATGGCAACCATTGATCCTGCCCGCCATAGCAAGACAAATATCCTAAATGTTGGATATAGCTCAACAAATTACTACCTGATAGGCGAGAATGCCGCCCGTCTCCTGATCGATGTGGGTTGGCCTGGCACATTGCCTAAATTGCTCAATATCTTCAAGAGAAAGCGCGTTTTGCTGCAGGATATCAAATATTTGCTCATAACCCATTACCATCCAGACCACGCTGGACTGGCGCAGGAGGTCAAATTGGAGGGCACTCAACTTATTGTCCTGGAAAACCAGATCTCCTTTATTCCAGAGTTGCGCAGGTATATGAAACCAATCAATCCTTTCCTAGATATCTCTCTTAATGACAATCTCAATTTAAGCTTCAAAGACAGCAGAGAGTTCTTGCTGCGTCTAGGCATTGAGGGTGAGATCATCCCTACTCCAGGACATTCTGATGATAGCATTAGCTTGATCCTGGATGAGGGAATAGCTTTTACAGGCGATTTGCCTGGTTTAAATTGGGCAAGAGAAGATTCAATGCAGAAGGTCGAGCTGAGCTGGCAGAGAATACGAGCCTTGAATGCCAAGATGATTTATCCTGGACATGGGCCAATTAGGAGCTTGGAATAAACACGTGAATCATTGAATAGATATTGCCATTGAAAAAAAGGAGATGATCTATCCTTTGCCTATATTGAGACTTTCTCAAGGGATAGGCCGGCTATAGCTGCGAGTGGTTCTTTAACCTCCTCACACATGAAGGCTTAGCGCTGTTGCTACAACGACCGCAATTGCGGCGAATGCCATAATGAGTATGGTCGTCTCTGGCATCATGTTTACTGGCCTGTCTGTTCCTGGTAACGACTTTGGATTATGCTCAGTCACCCATGAGATCCACTTCTCATGCTGAAGCATCGCATCTGATTTCTGTAGTCCTGCCATGTTCGTGCTCCTAATAATTACAGCTCAGATTATTGCATGCCCATCCTCTGCAGAGAACCAGGAGATATGAGGGATCACGCAAAGCGCCATTTTCTTGAATGGCTCTCCGGTCACCAGCTCCTGTCACGGACGCTTATCTCCAATGCATATAAGGCTATAAATGTTGCGGTTAAAGCAGATCTTATTTTCAAATTGAGCCATATCGGGCCAATTCCATTTTCAAAATGGGGTAGAAAAAGGAAATACATGAAAAAGGAAAATACCCAAAAAGGATGGCAGATCCTCAAAGTATGCCGCCTAAAAACTTCAGAACGCTAGCATTGGATAGAATAAGTCCAAGCTTCGTCCTTGTGAACTGGTTCTTGCTATTAAAGGTCAGCCTTCCAGCTGCGATCTCTCTTTGTAAGGCTGCCGCCTTGTCATTTGATCTCGTTATAATATTTACAGAGCCCTCTGTAATGCCGATATCTATGGTCGGATTGGAGATGCCTCCCCTGTGGGTCTTTACTATCCTTGCGTTCTTCATCTCGAACCCGATCTGGAGGATGCTGCCGTTGTTCATGACAACATTCAGCTCGCCGCGCTCATTTCCAAAGAGCTCCTTTAGCATATCAGGAGCGCCATCGATATTGTTATTATATTTATCTGCAAACCTCTGGAGAAATGCATGATCCAGAGCTGCACTTGCATAAGATATATTCACTATAAACAGGATCACAGCTATGAGAATTGATGCTCTCATACATTGAAGTATGGGCTGTTTATGCTAATTAACTTGTTCAATAGTTGTCCACACCACAGCCCCAAAAAAATCCTGCCCATAGCTGTGCGGCTTATGCGCCGACACAGCTACTTATTGGGTATCCCGCCTCTATTTCCTGTCGCTGAGCCCTGTGCGTGCCCAGGCATTACTTCCAATCGACTGATTTGGAATTGCTACTTGGTTTCGCCAGAGGCATACCTCCTGGGATCATCTTCAAACGCTCTCTTGCACTCTGCAGATTCAAAGAAATAGGTCTTCCCCTTGTACTCAGTCTTTGGGGCATCTACAACATCAGTGATCTGCTTCCCACATACGGGATCCATTGGCATATCTTACCTCTACAGACTTCGGGCACAGTCTTCAGGTCAACAGACTGTGACCAAAAGATTGAAGGCAGTTAATTGACCTGAGCTTACCTATTCTGGCCCTGCCCTTTCTTTGAGCCCCGGACAGTTCCTGTCGTTCCCTGGGGCCCGGCCATTGCGAACCCTTCTTTGGACTCTTTTGATGTGCTCAGAACTGCCTTCGTGATGTGTCGTGTCTTTCACCTTTTTGCGCTCGTGTTTTCTCTTCCCTTCTTGGTCAGGAGGGCCAGCTCAGCATCTGAGCCCTTCTGGCTGCCAAGGCCGCCAGCCTCGCTCGCCCTTGCTTTTTGGGATTTATGCTTCTTCTTTGCCATCTTGCTCCTCATCTGCCAGGCTCAGTCTGGTCTCCGGTCCTTCTTGCCTTGGCCCCGGTTCCTGTGCTTACATCTCCCTTCTCTGGCATGTTCTCGTACCCGCTGCTCACGCTGGTCATTCCGCTCTTGCTCCCTGCACCCTGAACATAGCTGCCCTCAAGACCCGTGCTGCCGCCCATGCCTATCTGGCTGCCCGTCTTGCTGGCCATGGGGCCCTCTTCAGACCTGCGTTCCTTGTTAGATTCCTTCTTCTCTCGAGCCATCTTTACCATCTCTGAGTAACCTGTAATGAGAATTTCCAGCACTGGACTGAGGCTTATGATTCTTTGCTGCCGGTCTTGCTGGATTTAGACCCTGTATCGGATTTGCTGTAGCCGGATCCCGGGTGGGCTTCGACTGCCGTGCCAGCACTGCCTTCGGAAAGTCCGCCTTCAGGGGCCCTTCCGCCCTGGGACCCTCTTTGAGATCTGCTTCTCTCAGCCATGTAACCTCCTAAAAAGTAAGGGAACGAGCCCTTCAGTTCGATCCGCCGGACCCGCCGCTGGATCCCTCAGATCTCCTCTGGGATCTGGAGCCGCCAGAGGCGCCTGTGCCCATCTGGCCCTGAGATCCGACATCGGATCCAGCACCAGAGCTTGCGCCTCCCGACGAGCCCATGCTTCTAGTTCCGGATTCGCTAGTTTCAGATCTCCTCCTGGACTGTCCTGCGCCTCCACCAACATCGCTTCCAGTGCCTCTCTCGCTTTCGGATCCAGCGCCTGATTGCATTCCGGAAGATGAACTTCCAGTTTTTGACCTCTTTCTTTCTCCAGCCATTTTTTGTCCTCCTCATTTTTCAACGACTTCCTGGGCTCAGGCGAGTGGGCTATAGTATCCTCTGCATCGAAGGATGCCTGCCAATCGATAGACTTAGAACATATGTCTGGTTGCCACTCTGTAATTCTGCAATTCATAGTTCCAAAGCACCATGTAGCATATGAGCTGCCAAGAAGTAATATATATTTCTCATGTTATCCTTATTAAAACTTACGGGACCTTTGGTTAGAAATTTATCTGATTAAAATGGTTTAAATTGATGAATGCATATCGCTTCTCTTCAACCTGACCGGATTTCAAACCAGCAACAGCAGAGGATGCACTTGCTGATATAGCCTCATGGAGCCGCTTATGCTTGTTTCAATCATAAATCAGGCTTGATGCGGCAGAGCCTGAAATTCATGACTGCCTAGAAATATTGAAAAATGATAGTTATGGTTTAGCGGCATCCGCATCCACAGCCCTTGCGAGCCTGGGTTCCCAGATACTTCTCAGGGGCCTCATCGAAGGCCTTCTTGCATCCCGGGGCGCAGAAGTAGTATTTTTTGCCCTTGTACTCGCTGACAAGCTTTGCAGTCTTCTCATCAACAGTCATCTTGCATACTGGATCTATAGCCATTCTTCAACCTCTATTTCGGTTGATACTCCTCGCCGGTGGTATATATCTTTTGAGCAAGAGCGAGAGAGATACCACAGTCACTGAGCTCAAGGCCATGGCGAGACCTGCAAGCTCTGGCCTGAAGGTTATGCCAAAGAACGGATACAGCACGCCCGCTGCAAGGGGTATGAGCGCCCCGTTATAGGCAAAGGCCCAGAAGAGGTTCTGCTTGATCCTGGATATGACCTTGCGGCTGAGCTGGACCGCTGCCACCGCATCCAGGAGGTCGTCCCTGATGAGCACTATTCCTCCGGCCTCAATGGCCACATCAGTGCCGCTTCCTATTGCAATTCCAACATCAGCCTGTGCCAGTGCAGGAGCATCGTTGATCCCGTCTCCCACAAAGGCCACAGCTTCTCCTGACTTCTGTAGCTTTGAGACCTCTCTTGCCTTATCCTCAGGCAGAACCTCGGCAAAGACCTCATCTATGCCTATCTGCCCTGCAACGGCTCTTGCCGACCTGGCATTGTCTCCTGTGATCATAACCACACGAAGCCCCATCTTCCTCAGCTCAGCCACGGCCGCTGCAGCGGTCTCTTTAAGCTTATCTGCAATTGCTAGCATGCCTGCAGCCCTGCCGTCCACGCCCACGAGAAGAACCGTCTTGCCCTGCTCCTCAAGAGAGAACTCCCTTTTCAGGATGTCATCTGGAATTGAGATGCCCCTATCTGCAAAGAGCATCTTGTTCCCAAGAACAATCTCCCGTCCCTCAACCCTGGCCGCCACTCCCTTTCCTGCAAAGGCATCGAACTCCTCTGCCTCAGCGAGCAAGATCTCCTCAGACAAGGCCTTTCTGACCACGGCCTCTGCCAGGGGATGCTCTGAGTTCTTCTCAACGCTTGCAGCCATCCTCAGGAGCTCTCTTTCATCTATCCCCAGGGCATACATATCAGTGACATCGGGCCTGCCCACAGTCAATGTGCCTGTCTTGTCAAAGACCACTGCCTTTAGCCTCTCAGAGTTCTCGAGCGCCTCCCCGGTCTTTATGAGCACTCCAAGCTCAGCGCCTCTGCCTATACCCACAGTAACTGCTGTTGGCGTTGCCAGGCCAAGGGCGCAGGGGCAGGCCACCACCAGCACAGAGATCAGAGCTGTGAGCGCGAAGAGCAGGGTATTGTGGGCAATGAAGTACCAGTAAATGAAAGAGAGCAGGGCTATGGCCAGAACTATTGGTATGAAGTAGGCAACCGCTCTGTCGGCAATCCTCTGAATGGGCGGCCTGGACCCCTGTGCCTGCTCTACCAGGGATATGATCTGGGCCAGTGCAGTATCCTTTCCAACCCTTGTGGCCCGGACCCTCAGCACTCCGTTCTTGTTCAGGGTCCCTCCCACCACATCAGCTCCGGGCTGTTTTTGCACAGGAATTGGCTCTCCTGTGATCATGGACTCGTCTACATAGCTCTCTCCGCCCACCACAACTCCGTCTACAGGCACCTTCTGGCCGGGCTTGACCGCCAATATATCGCCAGGCACGACCTCTTCTGCCGGGACCTCAATCTCAGACCCGTCTCTGACCACTGTTGCGGTCTTTGGCTGGAGGCCGATTAGCTTCTTGATCGCCCCAGACGTCCTGCCCTTGGCTCTGGCCTCCAGGTACCTTCCCAGTGTCAGGAAGGCTGCAAGCATTATGGCCGTCTCATAGAACATGAAGTCGTGAGTGAGCACTATCCCTAGAGTGCCCATGACGCTGGATAAGAAGGCCACGCCTATGCCCATAGAGTACATCACATCCATATTGAGCACCCTGTTCTTCAGAGCCCTGAATGCAGCACTGAATATGGGATAGCTGAGGTAGATGAAGACAGGTGTGGAGATGATGAGCATCAGATAGTCCATGGGAACTGCCATCAGGAGATCCATGGGCATGACCCGGTCCAAGGGCAGGTACATGAGCCCCATCAGGAAGAGGCTGGTAGCAAAACCAAGGACTATGCGGCGCAATTTATCCTTTAAGTCTTTTTCCCTGGCCTCCTTCTCAAGATCTGAGGCTGCCTCCTCGCCTGCCAGGCCCAGGTACTGGTATCCAGTCTCCTCTATGGTCCTCTTTATGTCGCTTAATGTGACCATCCTTGGATTAAATGTGACATAGGCCTTCTCAGCTGCCAGGTTCACCCTGACATCAGTCACTCCATCCAGCTTTTTTAAGGCGATCTCCAGGGCGCCCACGCACATGGCGCAGACCATGCCGCCGATCTTGATTACTGCATGCTCGTCCACAACTTCATATCCAGCATCCTTGACTGCCTTCTCCAGGTCAGCTAAAGTCACTTGAGACGGATCGTACTCTACAGTAGCCGTCTCAGTGGCCAGGTTCACCCGGGCCTGTGCGACCCCATCCAGGCTTTCCAGCGACTTCTCTATTGCGGATGAGCACATCGCACATACCATCCCCGCAATCTTGAGCTCTGCCTTCTTCTCTGCGTTCATGACTTGTCCTTTTCACCCTCAGGCAAGGCCGTACCAGGCCTTCTTATGTCATCTCTCATCAAGAGATACTGCTCCCTTGTCAGCTCTCCCCTGGCATATCTCTCATCCAGGATATCCTCTGGCGTCCTCTCCCTTTGTGGGATGGTTCCAGGTAGAGGATAGGCAGCGCCAGTGACTCTCACCAACAGATAAATTATCAGGAACAGCATCCCAACGCCGGGCAGGAGGACCAGCACGGCCCATAGGAGGCCGTTCATGGACCGGCTCTCTGCATCCCTGTACACCAGATAGGCAATGACCAGGAATATCAGCCAGAATCCAATCGCTCTCAGTCCCATTAAGGGAAAGAACCAGGTCATAGGGCCGCCATTCCACCAGCTCATCATGTGATAAGGCATATAGGGCAAATAGAGATCCTCCTTCTCGGCGCTTCTTACTGTTTCTCTTCTGGACTATGCTAAGTCTCCGTTGATTGCACTATATCTTTGCCAAATCACACTGAAGGCAGATTGCTGCTAAATGAAACGCTCGAACCTCTCCTTTTTGGCCTTGCAGATTGGGCAGATCTCCGGCGGCTCCTCTCTGCCGCACAGGTAACCGCAGACAAGGCATCTCCATACCGGCACAGACAGCTGGCCAATAGCAGTAGGTTGCGTCGTAGTTTTGGGGTCCATTCTCTCCTCCCGCGGTGGTCTTCTCTCAGGCACTGGTTCTTGCTCCTTCTTGCCCTTGATTACATCATCTGAGACATAAAGAGCGCAGAAGCATGCTCCATAATCCAGCAGGTCCGGGTCCCGGTAATAGCATGGACATATTATGTCCAGGTCGACCTTCTCATCCTCAGCGGCCAGCCTGCAGGGACAGCATCTGTATCCATACCTCTTTTCGTTCTTAATCAGGCCTCTCACCAGGTCTTTGGTGAACTCGACATCCGGGTTCAGATGATAGCCGCCCTTCTCGGCGTCCTTGTTCAGGCGCGAGTATAGCTTCTCTACCTCCTCATCAGAGACCTCGTTCATTTGCCAAGTGCCTCCTTGATCTCCTTCTCCCTGTAGCCCACGATCGCCTTGTCCCCTATTACCACTGTGGGGAAGGAGACTGATGGGTTATAGGCCTTGACCATATCCAGGACCTTATCCCTCTCGCTCTTATCTACCTGGTCGACATAGAGGTAATCATAGGCCACGCCCAATTTTGAGAGGAGTTCCTTGGTCTTCTTGCACCAGATGCAGGTGCTGAGTGCATACAGGGTAATCTTGCCCTTGTCTTGGCCATCGACGTGTACAAAGTCCATGCTATCACCTTTTCCACTTTGTGGTAAGACTGACTCCAAACAATAAATAATTTTTCGATAGAAATGATTGGTCCAAGAAAAAAGGTGCGATATGCCACTGGCTTTGGGCTGTGCAGAGAAAAACAGACTCGACATCTGGCCAGCCTGCGAGCAAAAAAGCTGGAACATACGCTTGAGTGGTATGTTCAGCCAATCTTGCCAAGGGGCCTGACCTATCTATCTGGACATCCTGGCAGCTATCTTCTGCTCTCTTATCCTGCAGAGGCCATAGGCGTTCCTGACATAGAACCACCAGTGGACGAAGATCAGCAGGCCCCAGCCAATTAGGGGATAGAACATGAGCCAGCGGTACCTGGAAGGTATGGCGGCAAAGTTGAGGATTACCCATATGGCATTGACTACGGCATATATCACTACATGAAGACCAAGGAGCTTCTGTTGATCCTCTACATGGGCTTCTCTAAACAGTCTCTTATATTCCTCTAGATCTCTAGCCACTGTACATCACTCCAAAAGAAAAACACGTTTGTACAATAATAACGTCTGGAAAATATATGAAGCTTGCGGGAATCCTACTTGATCCCAATCGCCTTCGAGATTCGATTTGCCTGCCTTAAGGCTGAATTATAGTGTGAATGCTCCCTGCCCTTTAGGGTGATGCTTCTATCAATTCTATGAAGAGACAGAGATTTCTCAACCAAAGTACCACAGCGAGCGGATAATATCTCTAAGAAAATTTTGTAGGTTGGGTCGAATCATTGAAAATCGATTGGTAGCACTGTGCTGTGATGGCCAATGGAAAACCATGCCTTGTGCGATTTCTTGGCATCTCTTTCAATGATCCGTACCCACGACCAAAATTTCTTGGTCTAGTACATCATGGCTTAAATAAGACCACACTTTCCTGGGGCTAGGGCGCCCTATCGAGCAACAGATTGAATGCGCTAATCCAGGAATAGCTACAATACTCATTCTGTGGCAGTCATCCCCAGAAGCGTAGGGCATAGTACACCACCAAGAAGGATTGCCAGCTCTTCTCTGACCCATAATCTGGATTTGAAGATCGATAGAGCGCCACCATCTCAGGAAAATGGGAAATATCATTGGCGGAAGTTAGGAGGCTCTCTAAATAGAGAGCCCTGCAAGAGCCCCCTCAAGCATGGCGAAAGTTACATCTCGTGGCTTGGCAGCATCTCCAACCACAAGAACCTGCAGTCCAGCCTCTCGTAGTTCATCGGCGATTCTATCTTTGGACCTTGTGCCAAAGCTCACCACCACCGTGTCTGCAGGCAGTTCTCCCGGCAGCTCTTCTACCTCGCCAGGGCCCTCTATGCATACATGATCCTTCTCTATGAGAACGATCTCTGTATTGGTGAGCATCTTGACTCCGCGTTGCTTCAAACGCTCCATCATAAGTTCGCGAACTATCGCTGCTGCATTCTTGGCTATCTCTTTGATCCCTGCTACGATTGTAACATCATACCCTCTATCAGATAAGAAATCTGCAATTTGGGCCGCAGAGATGCCGCCGCCGAGTATCACTATCTTATTACCTGTTACCTTGGCACTGCCCTCCAGGATATCGCGGCTCAACACTACATTTTTCCCTTTAATTCCTGAGATATTTGGTGGGACTTGCACGGCGCCGACTCCCACGATTGCAATCTCAGCTCCTTCTCGCATCGCTAGATCCACATTAGCTATAGTTCCCAGACGGACATCAACCCCCAGCCTCTCCATCTCTCCAATCAGGTAATTGCGTAGCTCTGTCCATCCAGGCCGATGAGGTGGCATCGCCGCTAAAGCTAACGCCCCACCCAGGCGGTCGCGTCCTTCAAAGAGCACCACCTTATGGCCTCGTAAGGCAGCTATCCTTGCTGCCTCCATGCCAGCAGGCCCTCCTCCCGCGATGAACACATGCTTCTTGACTTTGGGAAGCGGTTTGGCGAACTCCTCCTCGCGGCTGGTCTCTGGATTGACCGTACACCAGACATCCTCTCCAGCAAATAGCCTGCTGATACAGCCCTGATTGCATGCGATACATATCCTTATCTGATCCGCATGGCCTTCTTGCGCTTTTTTGGGCCAATCCGGGTCAGCGAGAAGTGATCGACCTATAGCCACAAAGTCGGCCCTCCCCGTACTTATGATCTTATCTGCGAGTTCAGGTGATCGGATCTTGCCTACAGCTATCACCGGCACATTGACAAAACTCTTGATCCACTCGGCGAAGGGAACGAGTGGAGCATCCGGCATGGACATGGGGGATATCATGTATCCCCTATTGACGGAGGCATAATTCCCCACAGAGACGTGAATAGCATTTATGCCAAGATCTCCCAATCTTTGGGCTATCCATGCACTGTCAGCGAGGGTCAATCCGTTTGGAACCATCTCATCAGCGGATATGCGCATAGTTATTGGGAACTCAGGCCCAACAGCCTCACGAACCGCCTGTACCACCTCTGAAGCAAAACGTATTCTGCCTTCTTGAGAGCCCCCATATGCATCGTTTCTGCAGTTGCTGAATGGCGATAGAAACTGTGTTATGAGGTATCCATGGGCTCCGTGTATCTCCACGAAATCACACCCCGCCTGACAGGCGCGCCTGGCTGCCTGGGCATAAGCATCCACAATCTCGGGGATCTCCTTAATGCTGAGTTCCCTTGGCACTTCATTGATCGTCGAATCAGGGATTGGAGATGGAGCTATGGGCTGCATACCCGTGACCTCAGACCGGGTTTGCCTTCCGGCGTGAAAGATCTGGGGGCCTATTGCAGCACCCTGGGCATGGGCGACTTCCACCAGCCGTCTCAGACCTGGAATTGCCTCGTCTGTGTGAATGCCAAGCTGGCGATTAAAGCCCCTGCCATCCTGCCGGATGAAAGATGCCTCAAGGATCATGACCCCTACGCCGCCACGGGCGATCCGATCTATATGTGCAATGTATTTGGGAGTAACAAAGCCATTTTCATCCGCATAGTTCCGGACCATGGGCGGCATTACTATGCGGTTCTTGGTTTTAAGAGCACCAATAGTGCCAGGGGAAAAGAGCGCCGGGAACTGAACCATATAATTGAGATTGTAGCTATCTAAATAAATAGATTTGCAAATAGAAAAAGCTTTATCTTGGTAAGCGGAGAGGAAGCAGCTGAAAGACCTCGGCCATCAGGCTGAGGAGGACGTCACCTGGTTATCCTGCAGCTATCATCTCCTCTCCTAGCTCGCACAGGCTATTGGCGTTTTTGATATAGAACTATCAATGGACGAAGATAAGCAGGCCCCAGTCAATAAGGGGATAGACCATTGGCCAACGGTATTTGAAGATAGGAGAAGATCCCAGATCCTAAATATAGGTCTTACCCAAAGCCGACATAGTGATGATGTTAGGTTCGTCTAATCCTTTACAAATATAAAATATTTATTTGAGTACAGTCCGCCGGTGGTGCTCACTGGCCAGCCTTATCAGCTCATCGCAAAGATCACTTCTATTGGTTCGGGCAGCAAGCTCCCGAATAAACTCATTGGTTTCCTCAGTGTTCACTGAGTTGCTTGTCTTTATGCATTCTGCAAGGTTATATAGAACCTCAGACATCACTTTTATATTGTAAGTTTCTGCAGCAGAGACTGAGTAGGTCAAGGTCTCGCCTACTTGAGCCATCAAGAGCTTCATAAGTATTACAAAGGCCAAATCAGGTGGCACTAACACCAGGGATTTTAAGCGCCTTTCAATATCCTTTCCTCGTGCAGCTTGCCCTTCCATATCAATACAAATGAGGATTGAGTATAAAAATTCTTTGAATGATCTATCATCTCAGAGATATTACCTTATTCTTTCCATTCGTTGCTATAACCGTCATCGAACATTAAGTATGGGTTATACGGGTCGTTTATTCTATTAGCCGTGCAGAAAGAAAAGAAGATCATATGTCATATAATGGTGAGGAGGGCCTATCTGCTCCATATCGCTTCGTTTACTTCAACACTCATTGGGTCATCCCATAATGCAATCTCATTCAACTACTGGATCATTTTGCGGCGAAAAGGCTAGATCTCGATCGAGCGCAAGGTAAGCCCATATGATGAATGGAGCTAAATACTTTAATAGAGTGTTTTAAGCATGGACGAAAAGAGTATCGAATCTTTGCTTTCGGAATTGAAGTTACAGAGGGATGCGTGCATAGGGATGGACTTGGAGGGTAAACCCGATGCAGAACAAAGGTTAGCAAGAGCCAAGCTTGAATCCTTGGAAGGCGAGCTTCTATACACAGTTGCTAGGCATGTTGTTGAAATAGAGAAAGAGATAGCCAGGATGAATAAGAGAGATGAACTGCCAGAAGAAAAAAACACTTACTTAGTAGGAGAATAGCCCAGAATGCTAGTAGATAACTAATGATTTAGATAACCCATATAACAAATAGATTCGGTGGTGGGTGCGGATCATTAGAAAAACTCGTGAGAATCAACATGTAGAGCCAAATTAATGCAAAAAATGAATGGCGTCACGCGTTGGTGATTTTCACTGACCCATATACACGGCCCAATTTTAGTATAAGTTCTATAAGTAATCTTGATGTTCTAGCAGGACTTGACTTAGCCAGAAATACCATGGAGTCTCCGAAGGCATGATGAGCACTCTTGCTGCAAAGTTATAAGTGAATTCAGCTGCCAGACTGCGCCTAATGCTACGGGATTTGCTTCAAGTTGTATAATCTTAGAATAGCGGAATTTTTATATACATTGTCTCTATTGTTAATACCTGCAGTTGACCAAAGATTTTACAGAAGGCTACTTAATGGTTACGGAATCAGATGTAAACAAATTTGTCGAGGATGTGGAAAAGGTAACACGGCGAAAGGAGATGGATTTATCATTCGATGCGGATTTAAGCATCGCTATAATGAATCTAATCAGCTTAGAAGAACATCTGTTCTTTACAGCCATGGAGACTGGTAAAGATGACTACTACAACCTCTTGCAAGAAATTAGGCGAATGAGGGCAGAACTCCTTAAGAAAATCGTCAGTGAACATAAAGGAGAGATTTGGTGTATTAGCAAGCATTTGCTTGCAGCCTCAATGAGGGTAATGGAATCTGGGACAAAGAAGCTTGAAGAAGGCAATAAAGAAGAAGCAAAATCACTATTTGAGAAGTCATACAGACTTTACTCGTTATTCTGGGAGATAAACTCACGCGCTATATATACAAAAACAGCAAAGGAAGAGACGGCTGCCTCTGAAAAAGAAATTGGTAAAGAAAAAATCGAGGAGAAAGCGCCATCTCAAAAAGAAAACGAGAATAAGGATAATATAGTATTTGTCCCTGTATGCAAGGAATTACTATAGGGCTTATTTTTTAACTTTTTATATCTTCATATCATTAGGGCATACGCTAGTTCAATCATCAACTCGCCAATTGTGGGATTATTGCCTTAAAGTGTGCCGATGTAGCACGACTCTTTTGCATACTACCTAGGCACATTCATCCTTACCGCTTAAGTAGCCCTATCTGATACAGATTTGCTGTCTGCCTTATGATATTTACCTATGCTAATATCTTCAGAGAAGCCCAGCACGTGCTCCCTCTAACATGGCATAAGTTACATTTCTTGGCTCGGCAGCATCACCTACAACGTATACTTGCTTCACTACCTTCCGCAGATCATCTGCAATAGTGTCGTTAGGCTTAGAGCCCATACTCACCACCACCGTATCTGCCGGTAGCTCAGTGGTTCTATCCATCAGCTCTATGATTACTCTGTCCTTTTCTATGCTCTTTATTTTGGCATTAAGGATTGTTGTTACCTTCTCTTTTCTCAGCTTCTCCAGTAGCAGGTCACGGACAGCAACTGCACCCTGTGCTGCTATTGTGTTCCCAGTGCCTACTATGGTGGTCTCGTGTCCCTTCTGGGCGAGATAGTCAGCGATCAGCGCTCCAGAAATGCCACCACCCAGAACTACCACCTTGCCCTGTGGAGTAGCACTGCCCCGCAGAACATCGTGGCTCAACACCACGTTCTTCATCTGGACTCCAGGGATATCTGGACGGACCTCCGAAGCACCGATGGCTACTACCGCTGCATCGGCCCCTTCTTGCCTTGCCAACTCAGCTGCAGCTCGGGTCCTTAACCTGACATCTATGCCCAGACGTTTCATCTCCATGATCAGATAGCCGCATAGCTCTGCCCAACCTGCCCGGTTGGGAAGCTTTGCCGAAAGATTCAGAGAACCTCCGAGATTATTCGATTCTTCGCAGAGCACTACCCTATGACCTCTCATGGCTGCAATCCTGGCAGCCTCCATGCCTGCTGGCCCACCTCCGGCTACGAGTACTTTCTTCTTGCTTTCAGGAAGCGATTTGGCAAATTCCTCTTCATGGGCCGTTTCAGGGTTGACCGTACACCAGACATCGTCTCCTGCAAGTACCCTGCTGACGCAACCTTGGTTGCATGCAATGCATTTATTAATATCCTCTATGCGTCCTTCTTGCGCTTTCTTAGGCCAGTCAGGATCAGCGAGGAGCGACCTCCCTATAGCAATAAAATCTGCTTTTTCCATGCGAATGATTTCTTCTGCTTGTGCAGGAGATCGAATCTTTCCCACAGCGATCACTGGAACACCCACAGATCTCTTAATCGATTCTGCAAAGGGAACGAGCAGCCCATCAGGCATGGACATGGGAGCGATCATGTATCCTTGATTTAGTGACGCGTAGTTTCCCACGGATACATGAATAGCATCAACACCAGCTTCCTCCAATTTCTTTGCGATCTTTACGCTATCAACAAGAGTTATGCCATTTGGAACCATCTCGTCTGCAGATATACGCATGATGATTGGAAATTCAGGTCCGACCGTTTTACGAACTGCCTGCACAACCTCCGAGGCGAAACGCATTCTTTTCTCATCAGAGCCACCATACTCGTCCTCTCTCAAGTTGCTGTATGGCGATAAGAACTGGGTTATTAAATAACCATGAGCTCCATGTATCTCAACAAAGTCACAGCCTGCTTCCTTTGCCCGCCTTGCCGCCTGGGCATAGGCATCTACTATCTCTTTGATCTCTTCCACCTTCAGAGCACGAGGCACCTCATTTATGGTTGGGTCAGGTATAGCTGAAGGAGCAACTGGCTGAGATCCTGTAGTTTTAGACGATGTCTGTCTGCCAGCATGATGAAGCTGAGGTCCTATCACGGCATCATGAGCATGAGCTGCCTTTGCTAACAGTCTCAGTCCTGGAATGGTTTCATCCTTATTTAGCCCAAGCTGGCAAGGAACTGCCTTTCCTTCCGGTCGTACGAATGAGACTTCTAAGATCATAGTCCCAACGCCACCACGAGCTATTCGATCTATATGGGCAACATATTTAGAGTTGACAAAACCCCTTCCGTCAGCATAGTTTCGACCCATAGCCGGCATTACGACTCGGTTCTTGGTCTCAAGGATGCCTATTTTGCCTGGAGAAAATAATGTAGAAAAATTAGTCATGAATATATATTCGCAATTACTTAAAGAAATACTTTTCGAGCATGTCAGGGACCGATAGCTAGATGCCTGCTCTGGGGTTAATAGATATATGCAGTAAATTGTACAATCTTCCTAGCAATCCAGAAAAGTTGATCGTAATTCTCTCTCGACTATTTGCCTATCCTCAAAAAGTTTTAATTATGGAAAATTCTAAGGTCAATTCAAGATGTACCCAGGGCATACTACTAACCCTTGAACGAAAACTTTTGAGCATTCATAGCCTGGCCAGATACCAGCAACCAGTGGGCAAAATTTAACCATATGAAAGCTTATCAGCTACTATGAAGCTATGGTTAATGCTATTGATGTTGACTCTGATCGCGGCTACAGCTGCTGGACGACCGGACGAGGCTATGGGAAGAGTCAGCAGCGTCACTGATGGTGCCAACTTTAATGTGGATGGCTTTGGCCCTGTCAGGCTGGCTGGTGTGTCAGTTCCGGCCATAGGCACTACAGATGGCGTTCACTCTCGGGAGTTTGCACTGGAGAACATTCTAAATGTCCAGGTCTTCCTGGATATTGACGACAATATCAGCAGCGGATATGGCCCGACACCCTGTGTGGTCTATCTGTACAGTCCAGGCGGCCCGGATCTGAGGAGGAACTTCAACAAGATGGTGATCGAGGCCGGATATGGAACCTTGAATAAAGAGGCAGGGTCTGAGTTCGATCCATCTAAGTGGTGACGGCTACATAGCTTTTCTTCTTAATTTTGCCCGTTGCCCTCATGGACTGTTCACTGCAAAAAGATTAGGGATCTGAGATATCCTAGAGGTCTCAGAGGTCTCAGAGAGCAATAGCGGGATCAATCAACGCGTATATTGTTCAAGCTATCGAAGACCTTCTGTCGATCTACCTCGGTTACAATGCCCTCTTTTGTGACCAGGTAGTCGACAGCGTACATGGGATGAGTTCCACAGCCGCAGTACTCTGCTTGGAAGAGGTGGACCTTATATGTCCCATTCATCTCGTCCTCCACATAGGAGGGCAGGGTGAGCTTCACTATTTTATATTAGCTCTATGCCTGCACTTCTGGGGCAGCTGCCCCCCTGACCCCCTCTCCCATGTAAAACATATCAAGAACAAGGTCCGGGGGTCTTATCCCCCTGAACCCGCGGATCCTTTTCGCACTTCGTAACCGGCTTTGACCAAAAGCCCGATCATCTCCTCAAGGCTCAATTCAGTTAAGGAAGATCTATCGATGTCTGCCAATTTGATCTTCTTAACCACTTCATCCAGATACAATTCCCGATTCTTCTTGATCCTTTTGACTGGAATTCCTTCGATGATATCCTCAATATCGATTCCCTTCAGCAACGAGTTCAATATATATTGGCCTGATTTGCCGAAGATATCTGAGAGGACTGAAGACAGTTTAATACCACAACCCTCGAGGGCATGATGAATTTGGTTCTTCTCTCTTGTCATGTCGTTGACATAGCCTTCTCGGGCTCTGGTCAACCTTCTCAGTTCTCTATCCTCCTTAGGAAAGATCCTTGAAGGCTCTATCATGCCGTTAAGCCAGAAGTTGCCTGTAGACTCTACTGCTACTTGTTCACAGTGGTTCTCCATAACCCAGCTCTTATGCCGTCTCGAGACAGGATTGTGCCTATTCGAAAGATCGAGGCTAGTTTGGGGGACGAGATCCCTTCTCCCAAGAGGGGGTCAGCCTTCTCTACCCATATCGGATGAAATTAAACCATCGATGTTAATTATCTTTTACATACTTCGGGCATGAGCTTATAGCTCATGAGGGTTTGGGGGGGACATTTCAGATAATAAGCAGTCGCTGCCTGATCGCTGTTTGATGAATCGATAGCATATCACATTGCACTTCAATGATGTTGAAAATATGCGAATCTGGAGGCTATCATCCTCTTGCGGCGGCTGTAGCTTGAACGCGGGTGTGTTCCCCCCAGAGTTTTTGGGCCAAGACATCTGCCCAGAAGCATAGAGTATAGCGCACTTTGAATTAGGTTTGACCAATAGGCAGTCGTCACCAGAAGCGCAGTCCATAATGCGCCGCCAAGAACTGATTGACAGATACTCTGACCCATGACCCGGATTTGAAGCTCAATAAAGCGCTCCCCGCTCAGGCAAATGTGGTCTTAATTAAGCCTTCGTGCACTAGATGAATTTCATCAATTAGGGAGGAATGTGCGAGATGGATGCGCCTTTAGTCGTGAGAGGGTCGAGCGGCAGATAGGATGGAGAAAAATAAGACAGATAAAAACAGCATGCCTGGCAGGGCGTCATACGCCCTTCCAAGCACTGTTTTTCTCAAGATACCTTCAGGTAGGCCCTTGTTCTTGTGTGGAAGTATTTGACCGTTCCATCCTGGCCTCTTGAAAACTGGACAGGAATCAGAAATGTGTAACTGGGATCTTTGTAGCCAAATTCATCATTATTGCTCAGTTTAAATAAAGGCCACTCCATTTCATGCTGTCCCGGCAGGAGTTTTCCGCCTTGACTCAAAGACAGATTGCCATCTACAGCTTTGACTCCATACACCGTCCCGGAGGTGGTTGTGTAGGTTCCCACGTACTCTGCCATCTCCTCTTGGCTCATCTCCATGGGCTCCTTCTGCATCTCAGGCCTCATGGGCATCATGAGCCCAAAAGCCTTTTTGGTTGAATCCAGCATGTTATTCCCCAGTCCATTATCCAGGAATATCACGGCAATCCTGCGCTCGGGAACCATCATGACTATACTGCTGAAGCCCGCGGCATTTCCCATATGCCCAATGTCCCCGAAATCAAATGTGTTGATATCCGTGCCATAGCCGTAGCTCATATTCGCATTGATCTGATGTTGCCGGGCACGGGGTGTACGCATCTCCTTAATTATTGATGAAGATAGGACCTGTTTCCCGTCCAGGGTGCCGTTATTCATCATGGCAGTGGCGAACTTGGTCATGTCATAGATGTTGGAGAGGAGGAAACCAGCAGGCCATTGGCCTGCGACCTCATCATAGGGCCTCATGACCGCCATCTTTCCAGTCGCAAAAGGATTATGTCCCTGAGACATGGTGTGAGTGACTGCATACTCCAGGTGGAATGTGGTGTTGTTCATGCAAAGAGGCCTCAGGACTCTCTCATCCACTGCGTCGGCATAGGGCTTCCCCGAAACGACCTCTATCAGGTAGCCTGCAATATCGAATCCTGGGTTTGAGTAAGAGAAGACATCCCCTGGCTCTGTGAATAACATGGAGTCGTTCATGGAATGTACATATCTCCCGAGGCCTGACTGGTAATCCCAATCTTGCTCGGGAATGGTGGATAGGTCTTCTAAGCCTGCGGTATGGCTGATGAGCTGGGCTGCTGTTACATTAGACAGCCCCGGGCTCAGGCCCTTTATATAGTTGCCAATGGGCTTATGGATATCCACCTTTCCATCCTCTGCCAGGGAGAGAAGGGTATAGGCAGTGAACATTTTGGTAGTGGACCCTATATTAAACAGAGCGTCCAGTTCCAAGGGCTGGCCAGTCTCCAGATTGGCCACTCCGAAGGCTTTGGCATAGATTATCTTATCGCCGCTGACCACGGCCACGGTACATCCAGGCGTGTTTGCAGAATTTAGCTCACTTACAATGGCCTTATCCAGGGGGCTTAAATCAATCTCATCTGTGGCAATGCAGGCAATCGTCGTTGCCAGAAGAACAATAATTGTGCTGCATAGAAGTCTTATCATCGCATTCATACCAATACCCTGGCTAGCAGTAGATACTTGAGGGATAAATATGTTTGGATTCTTCGCTATTTAAGATGACAAATTACTATAATGAGGCTGGATTTCATCCACAATGTGTCAATGTAATACACGCCAAAAGAGCTCTTAATGTATTTTCTAAATAAATGAGCTTTTCACTTACAGTCTCATGAGGGGTCCAATCTAACGGTATCCGGTTCTGCAATACATTCTCCTGCCAATGAATTAGGGATATCGTTCTGCGATAACCGCTCGGGGCAATTATATCAAAGGAGAAACCTGATCATGGCCCCTTGAGGAATAAAAAAGGAACCTGTAAAGCCGGCCTTACAGATCTGGCCTGCTTATAGGTCTGACCGCTGCCTTTGCCTTTGGCATATTATAGCAGGTGCAATCAAATATTCCCTTGGTGCTGCCTCCATACCCCCTCCTGTCATGGATGTCCATGCTGCTCCAGCCGCCTGTGCAGCAGGGCAGCCATTCATCGTTCACGGCAGTCATATTGAGGAAATTATCCTGGGAGATATTTTTGGCTATAGAGAACGCTCCTGAGTAGTCTTCATCGACCAGCGCCGTAGCAAATGGGTGCTTTGGCATTCCATTGAAGGAGAGCACTCCAAGAGAGGCGGCTCCAATGTGCGCCTTTCCATTGAACTGCGAATCCAGCTTCAGGCCGATATGGCCCTGATTCCTCAAGAACCGATCCTCATCAGGTACATCGAATAAATATGCGTTCCAGTAAAGGCTGGTGTTCAAATCGTTCTTGAGCCGATCAGCATAGATGAACCTGGCATCCATAGACGATTCCTGACCATAGTTCTCGGCCCAGGTGAGATCTCCTAATTTAGAGTTGAACGGGACCGTGCCAGTGCTGCCCTTGAAGTCGAACTTGGTCCCCGAATAAATTGCATCTATGCTCTCATCAGATTGGATCGTCTGTCCAGCTCTATAGCCCTCAGAGCCCCAAGTTAATGCAGAGACGAAGAAATCCGTGGACATTTTTGTGTTAGATTGATATATATAGCTGCCACTTCCGTGGCTCAGGCTGCCAAGCCTGACGATGCCAGTAGTTATATTCTGATAGGTGTTGTAAAAGCCAGTGCCTCTGATAGCCTGATCTGAGCTGAAAGATATGCTATCAGATGATGTATTCGACCACAATGGGGCGCTATTCAAATATGGAATAGCACCTGCTACTGCAGCACTTGTCATAAAAGCTGCAAGGATGCATAACGCAGCTAGCCTGCTCCTCACTTTTATCCTTCCTCATGCCTCGAGTGCCACCCCCAGGGGATATCTACCCCATCCCATCTGGCAGATCCAGCATGCAGCTGCCTATCTTGCTTCGATCCGACCTGCGAGATCACAAAGGCAGAATGCTTCTGGATCTCTTCTGGCATTTGCCGCATGGGTATATCAATATGCCGGATTTCAAGATAGATTATTTATGCCGTGACAGAGCTCCTGGCAGATATGAGCGGCATGAAGAGCAATATAGCAGATCCCCTCTTCAAAGAGATAGAGCTGATGTACAAGGAGGCCGACCCTGCCCACGATTTCGCCCATATCATGAGAGTATACCATAAAGCCATGTTCATCGGCGAAAGAGAGGGCGCCGATATGCAGGTCCTTCACCTGGCAGCCCTTCTACATGATATAGGGTCGGAGTCCAAGTCATCAGATTGCCCGGAAGAATCAAATGCCATGCGGCTTGGCATGGCGAAGGATTTTCTAAAGAATAAGGGCATTCCAGAGAAGGTTATGAGGGATGTCCTCTACGCTGTAGACGTCCACCGCTTTTCTAAGGGCGTTATGCCAAGCACCCTTGAGGCAAAGGTCCTCCAGGATGCTGACAGGCTGGATGCTATTGGAGCCATTGGGATCGCCAGAGCATTTTCAGTTGGAGGGGCGCTTGGAAGGAAGCTTTACGATCCTGAGGACCCGTTTTGCAGGTCCAGGTCCCCTGATGACAAGATCTGGACACTGGACCATTTCTTCACAAAGCTGCTGTTGCTTGAGCCCGGCATGCATACTGAGACCGCCAGGACCATGGCCAGGAGAAGAGGTTCTTTTTTAAAGGAATTTCTCTTGGAACTCGAAAAGGAGATCAGGGATGAGATAGATGGCTGATGCTTACGATTGTGAGGTTGTTCTGACCCCCATGTCTGAGATCGGTGCAAGGATTAGGAGGCTTCAGGATCAGATGGGGGAGATGGCTGGAGCGATCCTCTTTGGATCTGTAAACGTCTGCTATTTCTCAGGCACTGCACAGGAGGGGCTGGTATACATTCCAAGAGACGGCGAGCCTGCAGTGATGATAAGAAAGAGCCTGGAACGGGCCAGGGAGGAATCACCCCTCGATGTAAAACTGCTTGGAAGCCTCAAAGCCATTAAATCCGAGCTGGGCATACAGCCCGGATCAGTCATCGGCCTGGAGCTGGATATCCTTCCATACAACAATTATACAAGGATAGCCGGGGCTCTTGGAGACGTCAGGCTCGCAGACATCTCTGAGACGATCAAGCACCTGCGGTCCATCAAATCCGAGCACGAGATAGGCCTGATGAAGGAAGCGGCCAGGATACTTGATGCGGGCATTGCCTCGGTCCAAAAGAACCTCTTTGAGGGGATGAGAGAGATTGAGCTTGCAAGCAAGGTTGAAGCTGAGATGAGGTCTCTTGGCCACCAGGGCCTGATACGGTTCAGGAGGTTCAACCACATTCTCCCCATGGGCCACTTAATGTCGGGGGCGAATGCTGCTTATCCGAGCTATGTGGCATCGCCTACAGGCGGATGCGGCGTCTCCCTGTACCATCCACAGGGGCCGGGGTTTAGAAAGATCAAGAGGAACGAGCCCGTGCTTGTGGATTTTGGCGGGGTATACAATGGATACACCGCAGATGAGACCAGGATCTTCTCTCTTGGAGGGCTGTCCACTGAACTGGAAGATGCGCACCTCGCAGCTCTAGAGATTGAGGCTGCAGTGGCCGGATGGCTAAATCCTGGAAAGACCGGGCGGGAGATCTTCGATCTCTCTCTTGCTATGGGGGAGCGTCTGGGCTACCAGGACCGCCTGGGAGGGCCTGCAGGCAGCAAGTGCGGATTTGTGGGACACGGAGTTGGGTTGGAGATAGATGAGTATCCGGTGCTAGGACCGGTTGACCACAAGATCGAGGCCAATATGACTATCGCCGTTGAACCAAAGATGATCTATCCAGGCATTGGAGTGGTGGGAATAGAAGACACCTTCCTGACAACAAATAATGGTGTGCAGAGGCTGACAAAGCTTCCTCAGGAGATTATGAGGCTATAAAGTGAGGTCTTGATTGGGATCTCTATCAACTTTAAAAAGTACAGCTCGGAGCATGCCATTCATCTGGCGCCCTCATAAGCTCCGAGCCCGACCTGTTTTCTTTGGGCCTGGCTTTTTTGCCCGGCTCCCAAGGTCTGCAGGATTAAATCTCAGTTGTATTGGTCAGATCTGCTGCTTCACCCATGCCGCCCTTTGTCGGTGCCAGGAGATTGGCCAGGTTCATAGACTCCGGGTTTGACAGCATCTCGGGGCTTATGCCAAGGCCTGCCAGCGGATTGCCTGTCATGTTAAGGCCGGTCGAACTTGAGGGAGCGGTCCCAAGCGGCGCCTGGTTCACAAAGTACTGAGTAATTGCGATGGTGTTATTGGCGATATTGAAGTTGAAGGGTTCATTGTTGTCATTATTTTCAGTCTCATACTCTGAAACTTCGCCTGCCTCACTCAGCCAGGACAGCTCTGAAAGCTGTGCCGACTCCGCAGGCAGCTCTACATGGAGTGTCTCAATCAAGCTCTCGGAAATATTCTCAGGGAAGATTGCAATGAGCTCCACCTTGGTCTTTCCAGCAGGGATATTGTAGCCCTCTATCTCCATGCTGTCTGGCCAGTACTCTGCCAGGGTGGCGTTTAGAACCTTGCCATCGCTTGGCCGGGTGTACATCTTTGTCACCACATCTCCAATCTTTCCATCTATCATCCTCGAAGACACGGTGTAGTTTATGACATCCGGGTCCTCCTCCAGGGCCAGGCTCTTTAGGACCGTACAGCAGGAGGTCGTGCCTGCATACTGCCATTCACTATCATTGAATATGTCTATCATTGCTGATGTATCGTTATCAAAACTTATCCCGATCTCAGCCACGGTCGTGCTCGCATTCTCTGCAAAGTATTCTGTCGTTATATTATAATCCATCTCTGTGTTGAGGTCAAAGGATACAACGTACGGCCCCACTGAGACCTCTTCAGCCATTGCTAGAGCTGAAGCTGTTGTTAGGGACATCAGCATCAATGCCAATAATATTTTCATTGCTATTTCCTCCTCATCCTGCAGGTATAGGACTTGGTATTCTTAAGGGTTTAACTTTGAATACAAATATATATAGCTATTGAGTATCCAATAATCGCTCAGTCCTAATTAGTTTTATAGAGGTTTATTTTTTAATTTTACTAAAGGCAGCAACCGGGGCTATCTTTAAGTGCATCCATCGGAAAAGATGAATCGATGATCATGCCCGACAGATACTTGGAGTTGAGATCAATAGATGGCGGAGATAAAATTTACAGGCTCCTGGGTTTTGATCCTATGTACTGGAGTGAGTCTGCCTTTGCAGGGAGATGCATGAGATGCTGAATGCTTCTGATTTTAAGCCCGTTTCTTTAGGGGACCGGGACCTCTTTAGAAGACACTACGAGCGTTTCCCCCCGGTCCATAGCGATAATACCTTTACAAATATGGTTTGCTGGAACCATTATGCCCATTACAAGTATGCATATCTGGAGGACAATATTGTGATCTCCAGCACTATAGAGGGAGAGAGGCACTATCGCCCGCCTATAGGGCCGCATAGTCCAGAGCTGCTTGCAGATATCCTCGATCTGGCAGCCAATGACAACAGCAGCAATCTTCCCTTTGAAATCCTGGGCTCTGAGTCCAAGGACTGGATCTCAAGCCTATATCCGGGCCTGAACTTCTATCCAGAGAGAGATTACTTTGAATATGTTTATCTTGCATCAGATCTTGCAGACCTGGCCGGCAAGGGATATGCGACCATCAGGCGCCAGCTCAACCAGTTCCAGAAGAACTGCTCGCCCCTGATAGAGCCAATCACTGAGAACAATGTCCCTGACGTAAAAGAGTTCCTGGATAAATGGTGCGAGTGGAGGGACTGCGATTCTGAGACCATGCTCTCGAATGAGAAGGCGGCAATTCTATTTGCTTTAGACCATTATTCAGAACTCGAAATTATGGGCCTGGCCATAAGGGTGAAGGACAAGATCGGGGCCATATCTATCTTCGAGGGACTGAGCGAAGACACCGCTTTGGTGCACTTTGAGAAAGGGCTCATGGACTGCAGGGGGATTTACAGGGCCATCAATGCCGAGACTGCAAAGCTCCTTTCCAGGGATTACATCTATATCAACCGTGAGAGCGATATGGGCGTGGAAGGGATAAGAGAGGCAAAGATGAGATACCACCCTGACCACATGGTGGAAGTATATTTCATAAAGAGGGACGAGCTGAAGAACCTGGCCTGAGCCTGATTGGATTTTGGTCAATCATTTAAGACCGGTTTTGGCTGGCGGCAGATAATGATCATGCTGGAGCATCAAGCCTATGGAGGCATTTGAACGGATGAAGATATCGGCAACCTAGAAGAGCTAAAAAGGATCTATCCCCAGAAGTTCATACCTGAGAAAGAGATATTTCGCCAGATACATGTAGGCGACAGAGTATTCATCGCCACAGGCTGCGGCGAGCCCCAGTACCTGGTCAGGTCGCTCCTGAGTTATATAAAATCCAACCCAAAGTCGTTTCTTGATGCCGAGCTCATGAACATAGTCACACTGGGCGTGGCTCCCTATACTGATGAGAAGTTCAGGTCCAACTTCAGGCTCAACTCATTCTTCATAGGCGACAGCACAAGAAGGGCGGTGAACAGGGCTGCTGCTGACTACACTCCCATATTCCTGTCTGCAGTCCCCGACCTCATAAGGACCGGCAGGATACCAATAGATGTGGCCCTGATACAGACCACTCCGCCAGATGAGCATGGCCTGATGAACCTGGGGGTCAGCGTGGATATAATCAAGGCGGCGGTTGATAAATCGGCTCTGGTCATTGCCCAGGCCAACCCCCGGATGCCGGAGGTTCAGGGTGATGGGTTCCTGAGCATAGAGGATGTGGATTTTATAGTGCCTCATGAGGAGCCGCTGCTGGAGTACATGGAGATGGTTCCTGGAGACATTGCCAGGAAGGTGGGCAGCTATGTGGCCCGCATAGTTGAAGATGGATCTACAATCCAGGTGGGGTACGGCAGCCTGCCAGATGCCATCCTCTCAAGCCTCAGAGGCAAGAAGCACCTCGGAGTTCACACAGAGCTCTTCAGTGATGGAATTGCAGACCTGATGGCCAGGGGGGCGATAGACAACTCCCAGAAGTCCATCAACCCCGGCAGGACCATAGCCACATTCTGCATGGGCAGGAAAGAGACCTATGACTACCTGGACGGGAACCCTGCAGTGGAGTTCAGAACCATAGATTACACCAATAATCCCCTGGTCATATCCCAGAACAGGCGGATGACCGCCATCAACAGCGCCCTTGAGGTGGACCTCACAGGCCAGGCCACTGCAGAGTCCATAGGCAAGATATTTTACAGCGGGATCGGCGGCCAGGCAGACTTCATGAGGGGAGCAGTGCTCTCTCCAGGAGGAAAGACTATACTGGCCCTGCCGTCCACTGCCGATGACGGCAGCATATCAAGGATTGTGCCGTCTCTTCGGGAGGGGTCGGGAGTCACCCTTACCAGGGGCGATATTCATTATGTGGTGACTGAGTACGGTATAGCCTATCTTCACGGCAAGAGCATACGTGAGCGTGCCATGGATCTGATAGCCATTGCCCATCCCAGGTTCAGACCCTGGCTGATTGAAGACGCCAAGAAAAGGTCTCTGATCTACCCTGACCAGGCCTTCATACCCGGCAGGAAGGGCGAGTATCCAGAGGACCTGGAGATGCACAGGGTGACCAGGGCCGAACTTGAGGTTCTGCTCCGGCCTGTGAAGATCAGCGATGAGCCCCTGATCAGGGAGTTCTTCTACTCATTATCTGATGACAGCATGTACCAGAGGTTCCTATCTGTCAGAAAGGACATGCCCCACGAGGTGCTTCAGGATTTTGTGGTAATAGATTACACAAGGAAGAAGATCATCCTGGCCACTGTAAACATCTGCGGCAAGGAGAAGATCGTGGGCCTAGGCCAGTACGGCCTCAACTCTGATCTTCATACTGCCGACCTGGCACTGGCTGTCAGGGACGACTGCCAGAACCAGGGCGTGGGGTCTGAGCTCATCTCTTACCTGACATACCTGGCAAAGAGTCAGGGCCTTCTGGGGTTCACGGCTGAAGTTCTGGTGGGAAATAAGCCGGTCTTCCTCCTGTTCAAGAAGATGGGGTTTGATATCAAGAAGAGGAATGAGTCAGGCGTATATGAGATGAAGCTCATTTTCAAAGACCATGATAAAAAGCAGTATTGAATGGCTGAATAGGCATGATCTTTTGGGCCGTGCCATATGCTCCGGGCTGCCGCTCTGGGCCGCCTGCACGGCTGACCCCGCGCTGCGGGGAACACTTGCCCATATATGCTCTAGCTAGTACACTAAGGCTTAATTAAGACCACATTTCACTGGAAGGGGGACGCTCTATTGAGCTTCAAATCCAGGTCATGTGTCAGAGATTTATCAATCAGTTCTTGGTAGCGCATTATGGACTGATCTTCTGGTGACGACTGCCTATTGGTCAAGCCTAGTTCGAAGTGTGCTATACTCTATGCTTCTGCCCGGATGTTGGAGTTGGATCACGCTGCTGTGTTGAATAAGTTCCGTGAATCCGCATGCATTAGCCGCTTTCAGTGGGCAAATCGAAATGCAGCCAAATCGCTATCTATCGACTCAATTGCAAAGAGTTATTCAACACAGCAAGACAACAGAGGTTGCTTTAAATATCGTTGCTTAACTACCTGCCCACCATCAGGGGTTAAGTCCAGTCTGAATACTGCAGATGAGGTCTATAGATGATCCCGCTCATCTCAAGAGAGCTTTTGGCATCTTCTATCCGGCTTGCTTTCAATGAGCTCGCTCTTAGAGTAAACGGCCTGATTTAAAAATTATTAAAAGAGTTTATATCTAAGTAAAGCTTACATTACAATGCATCACCTCACATGGGCCATGAGTTCGGCAGAATGGCCCATTTTTTTACTAGGCTTTTCTGGATGGATCACACGGGCATCTGTTTGAGATCACCTTGAGCTATCGACTATGAATTAATTAAGATTCTAATGCAATATAGCCACTTCCGCCACAACCTCTGCACTTCTCTGTAATCTCCACCAGCTCATGCATATCGATCTATGGCCAACAATTATTCTGCCGGACCCATGGCAAGCTGCGCACACACGTCTCTCATGCCCATGAGCATCTGCAGAGCAGCTGCGGTTAGTTTTACAGGTACAAGAACTATCTATGAGCGAATGCCCTAGATGACTTCGAAGTAGAAACATGTTTAGATAGCCCTTCAAATTCATAAGACTGCTCGCTAGATATGCCGACAGCCACATCTCCCCCAAAATCCTCCATGCTTGTCATGCCAAGAGTAGTCCATTTTGAGATAAATGCCGATGAGCCCGAACGCGCAGTCAAGTTCTATTCAGAGGTCTTTGGCTGGAATATCCAGAAATGGGACGGCCCAGTAGATTACTATCTGGCCTCCACTGGAGAGAAAAGCGAACCAGGAATTGATGGTGGCATTACCAGGCGCATGAGCCCATCGGATGGGACTGTCAACACAATCTCAGTTCCATCAATAGAGGAGTTCATGGCAAGAGTTGCCGCAAACGGGGGCAAGGTCATGACTCCGAAGATGACCTTGCCGGGAGTTGGATACTTTGCAAGCTGCCAGGATACCGAGGGAAATGTCTTTGCGATAATGCAGGAGGATATTTCAGCCAGGTGATTGATTGAACTTGGACTAAAACCAGGATCGTTCCAGCAGCAAGGCATATCCTCATGAAAGGTGAGCTAAACGAAATAAATGGCTATGCCAAGATAATGGAGGGATAAGTACAGCCAGTATATCTCTCAGGTGCCGGATATCGTATCCAGATACGGCGGACGCTATCTCGTCCGGGGCGGCAGGATCACTGCCCTATTGGGAGGATGGATGCCCGAGAGGATGATCATCCTGGAGTTTCCAGCCGAGTCCAATATCATGCAGTGGCTCTCATCGCCCGAATACCAGGAGATTGCACCACTCCGTGAAGCTGGAGCAGAGACACGGGCAATAATCCTTGAAGGATATGAGCCTGAGAAGTATGAGCCTGAGAAGATATGATGGCACTGCTCGCTTATTTATAGTCTTTAGCATAATCGTCAACTTTTTATATCATTAGTAATCGTTTCTCCTTATCTGGAGGTATGTGTTGAGCCAATTTCGCAAATCATTGATCAATTCACCTTCTGAGATCTCTCACGACAAGGCTCAAAGATCTGAGTTCTGCTACCATTCATCGCAAAATTAAGGAACGCATAACAGCTAACTGAATGTGCTGATCAATAGCTACATCAATAATTTTAGTTAGACCTTAAGGGAACTTAGCCCTGTTTTAAGGGGCAAAAAAATGAGGGGGACTGGCTCAAACATTGTGAGTATTAACCACATTATAGTTGGGATAAGTTGTCCAAGCATACTGGCTTGTGGTGTGAGTCCCCGATGTGTAGTAGCTGTTAGCCTGTTTCTGGTTAGATCCAACGATCTTCGCTGTGGACTGGGCGAAGTAATATCCTACAGGCGATGAAAAGTCTCTTGCGTATGCATTTGTAGACTGGTATGCGTAAGTTCTGCCAAGGCCAGAATTGGCCGTTCTGCTAGCGTAAGCTATGGCATTATTGTATGGCGATGATGGATATGGATTGTTAATCGTGCCCCATGGCATGTTCAAAGATACCTGTGACCAATCGCCGCCGCCCTCTTTGGCATACAATCTTGTAAATATCCTTCCATTTGTGTAGTCCGATACATCTGCCCAAGTGCAACCCTGGTTTGCCTGAGCATATGAGGAGCTAGTTCCATATTGGTAGGCGTATGCCTTGTTATAATAGCCCATAAGGATTGCTTTGTCGTCAGTTGGAGAGGTGACCAGTATAGAAGATTCCGCATAATCACCATTATTGGTCGATGAATAGCCTCTGGCTGATATCGTATCAGCATCAAATGATGTCAGCGATTCTGTCGTCTGAGCGTAGTATGTACCAGCAGAACTGGTGAAGTCGTACATTGTCTTTGCATTAGAGCCCGTTACAGAGAACGTCGACGTTGCGTGGGCTAAGCCATTGCCCGAATTGGCAGACCTGGAAGTCGAGATAGGACCTCTGGCAAAGAATGCATTATGCGCCGATATATCTTTAGCATTGCCTACCAGGTTTATCGTTGCAGCCCCACCTATGTTATATCCTCCGGAGGTTTCACTTGCTCCGTCTCCAAAGCTATATGAATATTCTACGGCGGGTGCCCCTGGCGCAAGTAGCACCATGAACACGACCAATGCCCCAGTTAACTTCATATATTTCCTCCTTTTAGATGATAATTGACCTTTTTAAAATTTCTAGTATTTTAGCGCGGGTGAATCTTGATTACTTATGGGTGATTTGTGATATGTTTTAAGAGAAAATTAATAATAAGAACTCTTATATCTATTATTTAATGTATATTTTTTATTTGATTAATTCCAAATTTATAGGCTTTTACTCTTTGCCATTCCATCTTAAGATATATTTTGGATGAGTTCACATATTTCTATCACTATTTTGATATAACACGAGATAATGATTATTAGTCGACTTGGGAAAAGGGACTACCCTTAGGCATAAACACCTTAACATTCATCGCGAAATCCAGTAAATTACAGCAATTAACAACTTATAGTTCTGAATTTTTGCCATATTCTCATATACGGGGAGTTCAACTCTAACAGTATTGCTTGTCTAACAATAACTCACAGGAATATTCCCATCTTCATCTCCCTTAACCAATGGGATAAGCCTTTCAGCACATATGGCATGATCAAGTCAACTACCACGGCCTGAAGTCCATGGTTTGCGACAGCGGAAAAATTCGCATCGCGTAAGGGTGGCTTACTCTTCATGCTCACTGCATTGTGGCGGGTTTTGCCGCTGGCGCCCAGGAACAGGAAGGAGAATCATGTGTCATGCACTCATCCAGATTCATTGCTGAGTCACATGCCTTCCGATTCCGTATCAGTTCCATCTGCTGGGGAGAAAGTTTTGCCGACTCTCTATTCTCTATCGCTTTAGTGATGCAGTGAAGTGCCCAACCATTGCTGGCATGACTCTAGCAATAGACAATATTAGTGAGTTGTTATGGAAAAAATTTGGGAGTGTAGGTGAGTTATTGAAAACCACAATTGAGATAAATGGCGAATGATATGGAGAGAACTGTGCGGCACGCTCTCGAATTTTGTGATATCTTTCAGAGACTCACACTCAAGACCATGTTTGTAGCAGCTTTAGAATTTACGTATATCAAGTTCTATGTCTAAATCATATATAAACTATAGAATATCAGGTAAGTGCTGATTTAAAACTATTGAATATGTGATATATGCTAGGAGGGATTATGACTGGCTATGTTTGTTCGTGTCCTATATGCAAGAAATACTATGCTTACATGCCAGAGGAGAACCGCAAAATAGTGAAGCTCTATGTACCTGATAAGTGCCCGAAATGCGGCTCTGAGCTGGAGTTCCGCGGCGTAGGTGATGAAGACAATCATCTTTAGCCCATTCCTAAATTAGTCCTGTGTTGAATAATGTTTTAGTATTATGGCCGTATAATAATTAGATTATGAAATATGTGGATAACAGAAACTGGCGAGAATACAATGAGAAATTGGTAAGCAGAGGCACATTTTATATCTCACCGGACTTTCTCGATGATTGGGATAAAGAGCTAGGGATAATGAATTTGAGTAAGAAAGGACGTCTATATAAATACCCAAACACGTTTATACAATTTACGGCAATAATGTATGCGTTTATGCATTTGCCGTATCGCCAGCTAGAGGGAGTCCTACGAGCACTAAGTAGTTTTATGGCTCCTCGCTATTTTATGTGGGTAAGTCGAACTCAAGTTTTCCTGTCCTAAGATAAATAGTTATAACCTTAACTCCGGTTTTTAGGGAATAAGTCAATCCCTAGCTTTTGTTCGAGTACCTCTAATTTCTTTGGTACTTCTGAGATAATATTGCAATCATTTAACTCCACTAAATAGACTTTACTCAGAT